>CEUY01081929.1_pt1 | contig 26486 bp, 31 predicted proteins | sample 361481 | NCBI WGS metagenome assembly CEUY01 (sample SAMEA2622737, study PRJEB7988) | marine metagenome | isolation source: saline water (ENVO:00002010), including | reverse complement strand
TGGTTTCCATTATTAGATGCACCTGTGGAATCAGGTCCCCTGAAGGTAGTTCCGGGTAGTCACAAAGGAGGGCTATTAACTCATTGTGGTGATTTTGGGATTAAGGGGGTAATGCAAATTCCAACTCATCTTTTTGATGAAGATGGAGCTGTCCCTGTTCCATTAAATAGAGGAGATATTGTCATTTTAAATAAAAAAACAGTTCATGGATCATTGTCTAATGTAAGTGAAAATATAAGGTGGAGTTTTGATTTAAGGTATAATCCCACTGGCCAAAATACAGGAAGGGAAGCTTTTCCTGGTTTTGTAGCAAGAAGTAAAAAAGATCCTACTTCAGAATTAAGAGATCCTGATGTGTGGAGAAACATGTGGGAAGAAACAAAAATCAAACTTAGTAGTGTTAATAAAGGAGATCCTATAGACGTGAATTTCAGGAAAAGATCTGATGGAAATCAATCAGATTGTGCTTAAAGTATGACAAAAACTTCTTTATTTATAATATTTTTTTTACTACTTATTGGAATTGGTGGAGTTGGTTATCAACAACTACAAATTACTAGATTGTCAGAAAGGTTAAATCAAGAAGAGAATTGTAATTTTGCATTAACTATGGTTTCACTTGCTAGAACAACTAAAGATTCTGATTTTTCTCAATCAAATGATATTTGGATTAGTCAGGGACAAAAATTATCTAAAAGAATTTATGAAAAAGACTTTTGGTTTTTCCCTGATGTAACTATGGAAGAAATTGGTTTAAAAGAATTATTGAATAATTCTCCTGATAATTTATCTTTTGAGGATTTCTTCAGTACAAATAATCTTTTTTCAGATGGTTTAGGTATATGGTTTGGAATGATAAACATGTGGGATACTTCTTGGAAAGCTAAAGATGGGACTAAAGCTATCTCTCCCACTGATGTTATTGATCAAAATTGTAAATAGGAATTATTTGGACGATGATGATAGAAGATTGTAGTAAAATTTATATATGAGTGATGACAAGAAAAATAATAATGACAAGAAACAAGTACTTAACTCATTTGCTATTGGAATAGGAATTTCACTTGTTATAGCAGTTTATTATTTAGTTACTTATAATTTTGATTTCTAAGTACTTTAATCATCAATCAAGAAGTTTTTCTACATGACATAGAGTTGACCGTTGATTGTGATGCACAAAATTCTCTTCTAGCTTCTCTATACTCTTCTTCGGTCATTAGACCATTTATTTGATTCCAAACCATTACTTCAAAAAATATAAAATATTAAGAGTTATCAAAAGAGGTTTTCTTTTATCATCTAAATATAGTTTTATATAATTCATTATTTTTAATTTTCTCGGTTTTGAAGTTGAAAGTTTGTAGCTGTCACTCCTCCATCAATTATTATTGAAGATCCCGTGATATAACTAGCATCATCTGAGAGCAAAAATAATATTCCTGCAGCAATTTCAGAAGGATCACCCCATCTCCCTAGAGGAATTTGATTTTCTCTGGATTCTCTTAATTTATCTTCTTTGTAAAGATGTTCTGTGAAAGGAGTACGAGCCCATCCAGGTAATATGGTATTAACACGAATTCCATATTTTGATAGTTGTAGTGCAGAAGATTTAGTGAAATTTAACAATGAAGCTCTTGAAGCTGAATATGCTGCACCATATGTTCCTGAACCACTTAATGCAGCCATAGATGATACATTAACAATTGAACCTCCTGTATTTTTCATTGCTTGAATTACTGATTTAGTACCCAAGAAAGTTCCTTTTTGGGTGATATCAATAACATTCTGCCATTTTTCAGGTGAAGTTTTTTCGATAGATTCTGGATCCATGATGCCTGCTATATTAACTAGATAATCAATTCTTCCAAACTCATATAATGTTTTTTCTATTACTTTTCTCCAATCTAATTCATTCGTTACATCTAAGTGAATGTAAAATGATTTATAACCTTTTTTATTAATTGAATCATTCGAAATCTTTCCTAATTCATCTTGTACATCGGTGATTACTGCCCCAGTGCCTCCTTCCTTAAAAAATCTCCATACAGTTTCTCCAGCAAATCCCATTTGCTTATCAGGGTTACATGATGATGCACCTGTTAATAAGATAACTTTTTGATCAAAACGGATAGTCATAATAACTCTTGTAATAATTTCACAGTGTTGAAATTATTTTGCAGAGAGATAATCCAAGTACTATGCCCAAACCTATTGATCCTATAAAGTAACTAATCTCTTTAAAATTTATTTTTTTTAATTCCATAATATACATCATATATAATTCATTATTTTTTTTGTGATAAAATATATAAAAATTATATTATTTGTACATATATGAAGAAAATACTACTTATATCATTGTCTATAATTGTAATTTTAGGTTGTTCTTCTGAGGAAACCACTGAAGAAATTCCTTTGGTAGACCAAGTTACTGATATAGACAGAATTTTTTCTATTGAAGACTTTAAATCAGTAGGTTTCAAAAAAAGTAAGAAATACAAAGTAGATGAACTCCCAGGAGCAACATCAGCTTTTTATGGATTTATTAAGAATAAACTCGATCCTGATGATCAAAAGATTGATTATGAAATAAGATTTTATGCTAATCACTCTGATGCGGTTGAAATGGGAACAAAATATGTAGAAAATGCGACTGGAGAAGATGGTTGCATTGATAAGGATTGTGCTTTATGGAAACCAGATTTAAAGCATCGTCAATTTTTAGCTGAAAGACTAGGTAATACTCATGCAGGAAATGGTCAGCCAAAACCTAAGTATTTGACTTATGTGATTTATGGAAACATGATATTGATGTGTCCAGGTTATAATGTTGAAGATTCTAAGATCAGATGCTCAAATACAATATATGATATAGAAAATCCAGGATCATAATAAAGATCTTATATGCTTAATAGTTGGTTTTTATTGGTCTATTACTGAGCCGTCTTCATGAAGTCTTGTTTCAACTTTTTTAACTCTTTGAGGACAATCATTTATAGCATTTCTTTTTAGTTCTACACCTATTCCTGGTTTTGTAGGTAATAGTAAGTATCCTTTTCCATCATGAATAGGTGCCCCTGATATCATATTGGATTTTGGTGGTTCGTGTTCTCCTAAAGGGTATTCTTGTATAGCAAAATTAGGACATGAGGCTGCTATTTGGAGACATGCTGCAGTAGATACTGGTGATAAAGGGTTGTGAGGCACAACTCCTACGTGATGTGCTTCTGCTAAAGCTGCTATTTTTTTTGCTCCTGATATTCCGCCTACTAGACAGACGTCTGGCCTAATATATTGAACAGAATTTCTAGATAATGCCATCTGGAATTCCCATAATGATGTAAATCTTTCTCCTGTGGCTATTGGAATATTAATTTTTTCAGCAACATAGGCCATTTCATCAAAATTATCAGGAGTTATAGGGTCTTCGAAAAAATAGGGCATAAATTTTTCAATCCCTCTTCCCAATTGCACTGCTTCAGTTGGGGTTAAACGACGATGAATCTCAATGCATAAATCAACTTCATTGCCTACAGCTTCACGGTAACTTTTTACAGTTTCTATTGCATCTTCTATTTTATCAGCATGTGTTTTGAAATATCTTTTAGATCTATCTTCGTCTAGAAATGGTGTAAGATGCCCTACTGCGGTGAAACCTTGTTGTTTTGCATCTAAAATTCCAGAAATTAATTTTTCTTTTGTATCACCGAAAACATGGTAATATACTCTAGCTTTATCACGTACTTTTCCACCTAAGAGTTGATATACAGGAACATCAAAATGTTTCCCCATAATGTCCCAAAGTGCTATGTCTATGGCACTTATGGCACCCATAATTGCTGAACCTCTAAAATGAGAAAATCTATACATATATTGCCAATGATGTTCAATCATTAGAGGGTTTTTTCCAATAAGATAGTCAGAAAATTTTGTTATAGCAACGCTTGATGCCTCTAGATATCCCCAGGCACCTGATTCTCCAATTCCTATTAGCCCATTGTCGGTTTCAATAGTTACTAGTAAATATTCATCAATTAATAATGGCGTAACTTTAGTGATTTTCATTTTTATATTTTTTATAATTTATAATAGGAAACTTATCGTAATAAAAAGAATATAACAATTACCACAAAAGATAAGTCAATTATGATAATTGGGACTACTATAAATAACCATTCTTTTTTAGTTTCTGGTATTGATACTGGTATTCCACGCCACTTAAAATATTTCATGACTTCATCATACTTAATTATGCTGATATAGGAGAATATTTATTGTTTTGGCGTAAGTAATGATTCTTCATATGATTTTTTTTTCATTTCGTCTAACCATTTTAAATCATCAAGTTGTGGCGTTTCTTTTTTTTCAGTAAAAATTTTTACTAGTTGTGTTTGGGAGATAATCAATAAAATAATTATTAATGTTATTGAAGTAATTGGCCAGAAATATTTTGTGTTATTTTTTATCATTAATATGTTTGAGACATTCCAGGTTTTACTTTCTTAGCTCTTTCTTTAGCTGCAGAATCAATAGCATCTCTTCTAGCTTGGGCCAATTCTTCCTCAGTCATTTTATCTGAAACGTTATTCCAAATAGTTAATTCTAAAGCAACGAATATTACTAAGACTATATTAAGAGTTATTAATAGAAGTTTTCTTTTGTTAGATAGGTAATTATTCAGAGTTTTTAAATTCATTTTGAATCCTTTTATAATTTCAATTTATTTTTTCCTTTTAAATATCTTTGGAGAAAATTTCCATATAATAAAAGGTAGTACTAGTATTATTAATATTATTGGTAAAAACACAACAAAATTTATTAGAAAATCAGCTGTGAATTTCCCAAAGGATGTTAAATTCATAAGAGCAGATTTTAATGATTCAGAAAATCCCCATTTATCTCCACTGATTGAAGGTTCTTGTTGTATATTTAGATCTATTTTAGAAGTAGAAGTTGTTTGATTTAAATATTTTAACCTTCCTTCTAAACCATCAATTTCTCCTCTGATTCTTGTGAGTTGTATTTCGACTTCCAAAATTTCTTTGACATTACCAGTTTTTAGGAGTAATTCTTGAAATCTTGATTCAGTTGATTTCATATTTAACAATTTAGCTTCTACATTTATGAATTCTTCTGTCACATCATTAGTGTATATTTCTTCTCTTATGACTTTTGTGGAAATATCTAATATTTCTTTTAATGTATTTTCCAAATATTCAACTGGTACCCTGAAGGAAATATTTGCATAAGGATTCCCTATATCTGCTCCTCCTCTATTAGAGTTGATAATTTCTCCTTCAAATTTTTGAATAATTTTTTCAACTTTAGATATTGCTAAATTTATATCTTTTACCTCTATCTGGGTGCGAGCATTTTTTTGAATCTTTCTTTCTATTAATTCTGAAGAATTTCCAGATAATGGAATACTCATATCAGACATTACCATTCTTTCAGGAGAGCCCATTTTAGCGTCCATTGTTAATGAGTTGTAATGCATACTGTCCTCATGATCTTTTTGTGAACACGAGAGCAAGAGAGTGAATATTAAAATTATAGAAAATGTTTTTTTCATCTTATTAATGGAAACTATTCAATAATTATACTCGCTAATGTAGTAGTATGTTGATTATTTTTTATATCGGAAATTTTAAGAATTGGTTTATATACACCTTTAGCAGCATAGATCTTCATTGCTTCAACAAAATAACTTAGTTCCTGTCTTTCTGTTTTTTCTATTGAAAGTTTACATTCTGTAATAGTACCGTCTTGCCAATCTATCATACAATTACTTAGTTCTTCTTTTAGGTTTGAAGATTTTATGCGAACTCCTGATAAAAAAATAGTACTGTTAGGGCTTGAAAATAGAGTATTTCCATTTACAAATGAAATTGTATTTTTAGGAATTTCTGTTGGTTCTAGAATTATTATTTTTTCGGGAATAATTTTTAAACTTATTGATCCTGAAGGCGAATTAAAAAAAACCTCTTCTTCTGTTCTAGTAGAAATCCTTGTTTCTAAGTTTTCCGTGAATAAAAAGTCCCAAAATATTTCAGTGTTTTTTTCGACATTATCATTTGGAGGTATACAAAACATCCTTGTAGATGCTCCTTTTGAAATCTTTAAATAAGTATTTTTCGAAAATTTATAATTGCCAAAAATATTGTTACATAGATATTTTCCTGAATATTTGCCTTCATTACCGAAATTTATAGTAAGTGTAAAATCTTCATCAAAATTATAGTAACTACTCTGATTCTTGAATGTTTTTACTCTAAGATTTTTATTGGTGATTTTTTCATTAAACAATTCTAGATTAATCAATTCAGAAGATTGTCCCCAAGAAGAAATATTCTTAGGTAAAATTACTTTATCGATCACATGTATATATCCGTTCTTAATTGGAATATTAGCTTTTGTAATCCATATTTTATCTGTAGAGGTAGAAAAAATTACCGCACGACTGTCAATTATTTCAATATTTAAACTATTTCCGTTCAATGTGTCTACATGAGAAAATTTTTTAAGATTTTTCTCTTTAAATTTGAAAGGTAAAATATGCATACCTAAAACGGATTTTTTATTATCTTCACTTAAGGAAGTTTTCAAATTTTCGAAAGCAGAATTTGGTGGAAGAAACAAAGTAATCTGATCTTTTGTAGAAATTTCACTCTCTACTCCTAAATTTTTTAAGTAGTCTGAAAAAATAGAATAATTTCCATTACTTTCTAAGTTCATTATTGTTAGAACATCAATTAGATTGAGAATGGGTTCTTTTTTAGGTTTAATTATTGAAGTTGAAGTAGGTTTTGGAGTAGGAGTTGAAGTAGGTTTTGGAGTAGGAGTTAAAGTAGGTTCTGATCTAGGAGTCGAAGATTCAACAGGAGTAGATCTTGGCTTTGAGGTAGTGACTGGAAGAGGCGTTTGAGTGGATATTGGAGTTGATTTTTCTTGATATGTAATTTCAGATTCTAATAAAGATAGAGTTGTATCATTAATTTTCTCTTTTTCATTATTGCAACTTATTGTAATAGCCAAACTCATGACAATTAACCAAATAAAATTGCTTATTGATATTGAGGTTAAAGCTCTAAATTGTGTCAATAATTTCATTTTTCTCAGGAATAAACTTTAGCTTGGGTATATCTTATATAAATCAGATATTTTGATACAAATTGTTTTGAAATTCATATTGATTACTATATTTGAAATAACATTTTGTTTTATTTAAGATCCTCATATGAGAAATTTATTAATAGGATTAATTTTATTTTTTGTTATTTCTTGTACAAACAATTCTACTGTTGAGATAAATAAAATTTTTTCTATAGAAGATATTGCTTTAACTGGAATTAAAATTAAAGGCGATTTTAAAACTAATTTTCCTGAATCTTCTGATGCAAAATGGGGTTTCTTAAAAGGTAGAGAAGTTGCGATAATTAGATATCCTACAGTTGAATTTGCCAAAACTTTTGGAAAAATTGCCGGTGAAGAACAGACTGAATTTATTGAAGTAGCAAATAAGAATATAGCTCATGGTGAGAAGGTTGAAAAAACTAAATGTAGAGGTTTTAGATCTAATAGATATGGGTTTAACAATAAACTGAACTTAAGTTTTAATGGTAATAATGGACTTGATCATATCTTCATTTTGAATAAATCAAAATTATTTGAGAATCAGAGTAATCCTATTCCGATATTTAATAGTTTTCATGGCTGTGTTGTGAGAGAACCTTTATATACAGATTTTATTATTCATGGAAATTTAGTAATTTTAGGAGAGCCTTTAATGAAAGATTATGGGCAAGGACAAATGACTGAATCATCTGAAAAAACTATTACATTTTTGAGGGAAACTGCAGAAAAACTTCCAGAGTAGTTACTTTAAATTAAGGATTCTGTTTCTAAATCCCCAAAAACCTATTATTAGGAAAATTATTGTTTTGATGATAACTAGTAATAAGCTTCCTGCATCTAATCCATTAATATATGGATTGTTATATGCTCCGAATGATGAAAACCAGTCTTTGATGAATTCAAAGAATACGTTTTTGCTTGCAAGCATCCCAGAAATCCATTCAAATGCTAAAAGTCCTATGCCTGCAGCCCAACTCAATGATGCTTTGCCTGTAGCTGCTCCTATTCCTAATGCTATTGCAGCAAACGTTATTCCTCCTAGAGAACTTTGTAATAGAGAAGCCAACAATGATCCATAATTAAGATTAACATCCATAAAAAGAGTTGGAATATAAATGAAATGAATCCAAACTAGTGGAATAATTAATCCTAAGAGTACTAGGATTATGGAATGAGCAGTTATTATCATCGTTCTGGTAAATGGTAGAGATGCAATAAATTCAAATGTTCCATCTTCTTCAGCTTTTGCACCAATTTTGTTAACTAAGCCAATTACTGCTATTGCAACTAATAAGGGGAGAAATAGATTCATTATGTAACCAGTAATCAACCCCTCCATAGTCCAAATTGATTGCCAATCATCAATTCCAAATGCGTTTAACAAAAGTTGATTCTCAGCCATTCCAGATAATCCTTCTTTTTGACCATCTATTAGTACTTTTTTTGTAGATTCATTTCCAAAAGCAAGAGGGATTATTAGCATATAAATTCCGGGAGCAAACATCCATACTAAAATCCATTTCTTTCCTACATTTAATATATATTTTAAGTAGTTGAATAAAAAATTTATCATTAGTTAGTTTCTCTTTCGTAGAATTCAAAAAATGCATCTTCTAGAGTTTTATTATTTTTCTTTGCTTGTTCTGAGAATGATTTAAAGCTTTCATCATATATTTTGGAACCTTGCTTAATAACAGCAATAGATTTTACTCCTTTTTCAACTTCTGAAATTATATGAGAAGAAAGTAAGATAGAAGTGCCCTCTTTTGCATATTCATGAATTATTTCAAAAAATGTTCTTTGATGAAAAGGATCTAACCCAGATGTTGGTTCATCTAAAATCATTGCTTTTGGTTTATGTAGAATTGCCAGAATTAGAGCTGTTTTTTGACGGTTTCCTTTAGATAATTTTTTTAGAGTTTCATTAATATCGAGTTCAAATTTTTCTGCTAGTTCTAAAGCATAATTAATAGATACTCCTCTGGATTCAGCCCCAAATTTAAAAAGTTTTTTTGAACTAAGATTTTCTGGTAATTGTGGATCTCCGGGTAGATATCCTATTATTTTTTTTGCTTGAATGGGATTATTTAAAGTATTAATTCCATTTACTGAGAGAGTTCCTTGAGAAGGATTAAGAAAGCCCATGAAACTTCTCATTGTTGTAGATTTTCCTGCTCCATTTGGTCCCAATAATCCTTTCACTTCACCATCTTCAACTGATAATTCTATATTGTTTACTCCTCTACCATTTTTATAGAGCATTGTGAGAGATTTAATATTAATCATTTGAGAATAATATTATATTTATCTATTTTTTCACATAACGATTTATAATATATAGGAAATAGTAAGGAGTTTTTATGGAAATTAATATGGTGCGTTTGAAATTAAAGAAAGACAAGATTATTAATGGTTTAAAAGAAATTCAAATTAATGCTGAATCTTCTGTGAATAATGAAACAGGTTGTAGAAGATTCGATGTTATTCAAGATGAGGAAGATCCTTCAAGAATTGCTTTATGTGAAATATTTAATGATCAACTCTCTGTAGATAATCATTTTTCTCAAGAATATTTTAAAAAATTTAGAGATGCCTCAAGAGATTTTTTAGAGGAAGATTCATTCTTTTCACATTGCAAGCTTATTTTTCCTATTGAAGGAGTCTGGGATTCTAAAAAAAATAATGCACCCGTAGATGATGCATTTTTGAGTGGTCTTTATGTTATTCATGCTCAATTAGTAATTAAAGAAGATAGAGTTGATGATTTTATAAGGGAGATAAAATTGGATGCTGTTGGATCAGTCAATGAAGAGCAGGGTTGTTTAAGGTTTGATGTTTTCCAGGATATTAAAACTCCCAATCATATTTTCCTATATGAGGTATACACTAACCTTTCTGCCTTTGAGTATCATGTGACTACTCCACATTTTAAAAAATGGAGTGATGCAGCAGAAGAAATGTTTGTTTCTGAAAAAGAAAATATTGTTATAAAAGGAAAAAATATATTTCCTTCAGATAATTGGAATTGGAGTTCAGGTAATCCTGTAAAATAAATCCATCACCTAATATTTAGATCGTTTTTCATTTTGTAATAATATTTTAATTTTTGTTCAAATAAGTGAAAATAATTTTGAGGTTTTTCGATCTTAATTTGTGTGTTAAATCCAATTTTTGTTACTTGAGCTACTGCTATTTGTTCAATAGGGATTCCACTGTAATTCGAAAACATTGTTGAATATGCTGAACATTGTATTAGATGGTCTATTCTAATATTTAAGTTTTTTCTAGTTGTTTTAAAATCAAAGACTGTCAATTTTCCATTGTAATAAGCTAAAAAATCCAATGTTCCTGCTATTTTTAAATTATTATCATAGAGAGATGATTCTAGTCCTAGAATAGGTCCTAGTTCACCTGAATTAACTATTCTGGATACTAAAGAAGCTGCAGCTTCAATCGACCCTCCATATTTTGTAGGTGTGTAATCTTCATTATTTAATTTTATGAAATCGTTATTAAAAATAAGTTCTAAAATTTCATGGGTCAAAGATCCGAAATTTAATGATTCCCTTCTAATATTCTCAGCATTTTTTTCACCTACTCTTTTTATCCAATTTTCTATAGCTGGATTTGGCCATGCTGCTAGAACTGTTGTAACGCTAGGATAATTTTCTCCATTTTCAGTTGTGTAAAATCTTTCACCTGTATTTTCATCAGTCATTCTTTTTAGTTTGGGGAAATCATAATTTTTATGAGAAAAAGTAGGGAATTTAAATGAATTATTAAAATAATATGAAGTCATTTTATTTATATAGTGTTGAATGATTAAAATTTTATAGAATATATCTATGCTAAAACAAAAATTGTTAAAAAGGTTTTTATTTGTAGGAACATTTGATGTTTAAGAACCAAAAAGTACGAATTTGTAAAGTATGTGGCGAAGAAAACAAGAACACTACTCTTAAATGTGAAAATTGTGGAACAGTAGCAATAAATATTAATTTAGGTTGCAGTACCCCTACAGTAATTTTGATGGGCATTATCGATGCTTTGATAATTATAGTTATTGTTAAAGCATGTACTAGTTTTTAGATATTAAGGTCTTATTCTATATATAGCTAAATAGATCCCTAAGATTAATCCTATGAGACCAGGAATCGAAAATAAGAAAACATTACTGTAAATTATAGAACCAACAAGAGTTGAAATCCCAGCTATTATCTGTAGAGATGTGCTTTTTTTGAATTTTGAAGTTCTTTCAATTGTTATTCCTGTTAAGTAACCAATTGCTGCTAGAGGAATTAGAAGTATGATGAATCCAGGTAAAATAATTTTTCCTGTGAAATTGATTATTAAGCTGAAAATTATTCCAGATAATGTGCTAACTAATATTCCTGCAAAAGCACTAAATACTAATTCCTTATTTGAAGGATCGTATAAAGGATTTTTTTTCATTTGAGCACAATCAGGACATCTTGCACCTACAGGAGTTTGTTCTAAACAAGAAGGACAAATATAATTTTCACATCCTGTTTTACTGCATTGAAGATCTGTAGATGTTTTATCACAAAAACTACATATTTTTGATTTTTCTATATTTGTTTTAACTACAGTAGTAGTTGGTTCTGTCTCTTGTGGTGGTTCCTGATATCGTTTTCCAGTTAATAAAGAATCATATTCTTTCTTTTTCTGGGGATCTTTCAGAACATCATAAGCCTCATTAATAAGTTGAGTCATCTTTATAGCATCCTTACTCTTATTTCTATCTGGATGATAAAAAGATATTGCTCTTAAATAACTTGCTTTAATATCTTCTGGGGATGCTGTAGGTTCTATCCCTAATAATTCATAATGTGTTTTCATATCATCTATTAGTCTTACTCATTGTTATCTATGATTTTTTTAAATATCTCTATCTAAAAATAATCTGTTAAGTAATATTTTTTTCGTAGATGTTTTATTCTTCATTCTAGATTCTCTTATTGAATTATTACCCATGATTCTTTTTATGATTGTGATCATTAAATACATGGTTATGGGAATTATTAATCCCTTATCTATTATTGTAATAGATGATAGTGAAGTAATCATTAATACTAAAAGAGTAATTATCCATGAAATACCACCATCTTTAGAAATCATCCAAAATATTAAAAGAGTAATACACATTAAAATTGTTAAAGGTATATTGAAAATCAGTAATGATCCCATTATTAATGCTTGACCTCTACCTCCTTTAAATTTCAAAAATATAGACCAATTATGACCTAATAAAATAAATAAACTGAATATAGTTCCATATTGAAAAAAATCCGAATATGGGAAGATGATTGATATTATCAATAAAGGTAAAAATCCTTTTCCAAAACAATCTATTACAAACAAAATTGAACCAAATTTAAAGTTAGATAAATAGAAAATATTTGATGCTCCAATTGTTTTATTTCCTATTTTAGAAATATCTTTTTTTAGGACTATTTTCCCGAAAATCAAACCTGTTGGAATTGATCCTAAAAAATAACCAATTATTGAAAAAAAAATATGGTTCAATTCAACCATTTTTTAAAAGTCTTTGATCAGTCCATCCAACTTTTTCTTGATGAATGGAGATAGCTCTTTGCATCATTTTTTCTACCGTTTTTAATGGCACACCACTATCACCTAATTTATTTTTTGAATAATCAGTGTGAAAGTCACTACCTCCAGTAGATATGAAATTGAAATTCTTTGCTAATTGTTCGAATTCATTTTTTTTTGATTGATTATATCGAACATTATTTATTTCTAATCCTGATAAGCCTGCATCTGAAAGATCAGGAAGAATTTTTTCTAAATCAATTACTGTATGAGGGTGAGCTATAGCTGAAATTCCTCCTGATTCATGAATAATATTTATTGCATCATATGAGTTTAATATTTTAGAAGGTAAATTTAATTTTTCTTTATTATTTAGATAATTTTCAAATGCTTCTGAAACTGTTTTTACGTATCCCTTTTTTACCATTTCTCTGGCAATATGAGGTCTACCGATAGATTTTTTTGTTTTAGTTTTAATATCGTCCCAGTTTAATTTTATTCCTTGTAATGAAAGATTTTTTATAATTGTTTCAGCATTTTCTAATCTTTCTTCATGAAGTTTTTCAAGTAGTTTTTTAAGTGATTTATTTTGATGATTCATGAAATAGCATAAGATATGGATTTCATTTGATTTATATTCGGTACTTAGTTCTATACCTGGAATTAAAATCAGGTTTGTTTTAGAAGCTAATTTTATAGATTCATCTATTCCATTGACTGTGTCATGATCAGTGATAGATATTGCTAATAATTTTTTTCTTTTTGCATATTCTATTATTTCAGTTGGAGACATTACTCCATCAGAATAATAAGTATGTATATGTAAATCAGCTTCAGGCTTTGCAGAGTTCATAGATTTGTAATCTATTGAGCAAATTCAATAGATCTAGATTCTCGAATTACTACTACTCTTATTTGTCCTGGATAAGAGAGTTTTTCTTCAATTTGTTTTACTATTTTTCTAGCAATAGTAGCTGATTCAATATCATCTATTTCATCAGGGTTCACTAATACCCTTAATTCTCTACCTGCTTGAATAGCATAGCACCTTTCAACTCCATCAAAACTATTTCCAACATCTTCAATTTCTTTTAGCCTTTTAGTGTATGCTTCTAATGTGTCACGTCTAGCTCCTGGTCTAGCTGCACTAATTGCATCAGCTGCGGCTACTATGAAAGATTCAGTAGTAGTCATTTCTGAATCATGATGTTCTCTTATTACAGTTTCAATGTCTTTTCCTACTTCATATTTTCTTGCAATATCTGCTCCTATTTCTGCATGAGGACCATCAATTTCATGTGTGAAAGCTTTTCCAATGTCGTGAAGGAATCCTCCAATTCTACAAACTTCTACTTTAGCTCCTAATTCATGAGCCATCATGCTAGCTAAATGTGAAGTTTCGATACTGTGTTGTAGAACATTTTCTCCGTAACTATAACGATATTTTAGCCTTCCCATCATAGGAATTAAATCTGGATGAATACTTTTTATAGAAGTTTCAAATATAGCATTTTCACCCTCTTTCTTTATGGTTCTATTGACTTCCCTTTTTGATTTCTCAACAATATCTTCTATTCTTGCAGGATGTATTCTTCCATCAGAAATTAGATGTTCTAATGAAGTTACTGCAATTGCTCTTCTTATAGGATCAAAGCATGATATCGCTACTGACTCAGGTCCTTCATCTACTATGAGATCTACTCCTGTAGCAGCTTCAATAGACCTAATGTTTCTACCGTCTCTACCAATTAGCCTTCCTTTCATTTCCTCATTAGGCAATGAAACAGAACTAACAGTTTCTTCTCCAACTACTTCTGATGCAAGTTTCTGTATTGCAGAAGAAATGATATTTCTAGCTTCAGAATCAATCTTTTCTTTCATTTCGATTTCAGCATTTCTATATCTTTTGCCAATATCAAAATTTATGTTTTCTTCGGCACGTTTGAATAGGATTTCTTTAGCATCTTTCATAGAAATATCAGATATTTTTTCTATCTGCTCTATTTCTATTTCTTTTAGAGATTCAAGTTCTTTTTTTTCTTCTTTTGCTTTTTCTAACTCAATTTTTAATTTATCTTCTTTTGATTTTAATTCAGTTAGTTGAATATTTATTTCTGATTGAGAATCATCCAATTTTCTTTGAGAATTTTGGATATTTTTTCTTTCAGTTCTTAATTCCCTTTCTGTTTCAGTAATTAATTGAATCCCTTTTTCTTTTGCTTCAATTAATATTTCTTTGCTTCTCTCTTCTGCTATTCTTAACTGATCCTGAGATGCTGAGAAAGCAGCTTTTTGAGATTTTGTTACTAAAGTATTTCTCAAGTAAAAACCAATTAAACCTGAGATTAATCCAACTCCAAGCGCAGGCCCTATAATTAATAGTAATTCCACGGGGACTCCTACTTAGGATTGTTTTAAATTTTTAATTCATTATTAGGACTCACTTTGGATGTCCTTACTTTTTCTATAAGGGAATATTAGAGTTTTATTGAATTAAGTTCAAGTTTTTAGATTTTTTAATTAATCAGTAGACGATTCTTTTTCTTGAGATTCTTCATCACCAGATTCTGTTCTTTCTTCGCCTTCTGCTCCTTCTTCACCTTCTAGTCCTTCCTCACCTTCTAGTCCTTCAGTTTCTGGAACTACTTCTTCAATTACTCTAGGAGGCTGTATCCAAGTTAAAGCTACATTTGTGTCACCAACAAAATTAACACCTTCTGGTAGTTTTATGTCAGAAATTCTTATAACTGATGATAAGTCAATTAACGATGATACATCTACTATAAGATTTCTTGGAACTTCAAATGGCTTAGCAGATACTACTATAGAATATATTGATTGAGTTACAGTACCTGCTCCACCTTTAGTACCTGGAGCTTCACCTTCTAATAAAATAGGAACTTCTATTTCTACAGGTTTATCTTCATCAACTTTCATAAAATCTACATGTTGTACAGTTCCACTTATTGGGTCTTGACTTACCTCTCTAATTAAAGTGATTATGTCTTTTTCTCCATCGATTTTGATTACCACAGGTGTAGTTCTTCCTGCTTCTTTTAAAATTGACATGACTTCTTTATATGGAGCTTCAAGGCTTAAAGATTCTATTTTAAAACCATAAACATGTAAGGGCATTAGCCCTTCAGCTCTAAGGCTTTTTACTTTTTTCCCTTTTATACTTCTTAAAGAAGTGATAAGTGTTGGGTTTTCCATTGATGAATCTCCTTTAAAATATTTCCAGAGGGAATGATATCATATTTTTTATATCGATAATAATTTAATTTCACTCTTGCTGAATAAATATATTTTTAAGTGTATAATAATCTATGTGTTTATTAGAAATTTTGTTTGAATTTTTATGCTTATACCAATGAAAGTTGATTATGGAATTAGATTGGTAAGTTTTCTTGCTGATCAACCTAAAGGTGTCTTCTCAAAAGCTCAAGTTATTTCTAATGAAAAACATATTCCTCTACAATATTTATTACAAATATCTAATAGATTAATAAAAAAAGGATTGATTTTTGCTCAAAGAGGCCCTAGTGGGGGATATACTTTGAATAAAGATCCTGAAGAAATATCTGTAGGTGAAATAGTAAAAAGTCTTGATCTTAGTGTTGCTCCTGTTGCATGCATAAATACTCCTGAAGGATGTGAATTGTCTGGGAATTGTTCTCAACAGGAAATGTGGAAAACTATAGAAAATTTAATTCTCGATCAACTAGAAAGAGTATCAATAAAGAGTTTGAACTCTCAAAAAATCAATTTTAATTATTAAATTTAGTAAATTTGAGTGTTATTGATAGAATAATTAATGTACAATTTCCTTCGGAGAATCAGATGAATATTTATTGCTTGTGTAAAAATAATAATTTTTGTTTACCTTGTACAAGGTGCAGATTATCTTGTTTATGATAAATTTTAATTGTGAATATAGATAATTATAGCACCCCACTATGGGGTGTTTTATTTATATAGATAGTTGAGGTTAAAAATAACATGCAAACTAATAAAAATAATAAATATAAGATGCTTACTCCTGATCAAGTAGACAGATATAGTAGACATATAATTATGCCTCATATTGGAAGCAATGGACAGAGAAAGCTTTTAAATTCTAAAGTAGTTATAGTAGGTGCTGGTGGCTTAGGTTCTCCTGCAGCTCTTTATTTGGCACTTGCTGGTATAGGCACATTGGGGATTGTAGATTTTGATGTTGTAGATAGAAGTAATTTACAGAGACAAATTTTGCATCAAAATAAAGATATAGGAAAAAGGAAAGTAATTTCAGCTAAGGAAACTTTAGAAGCTTATAATCCAGATATAAAAGTTGAATTACATGAAGAGCCTATTAATTCTCAGAATGCTATGGAAATTATCAATCAATATGATGTCGTGATTAATGGAGCAGATAATTTTCCTACTAGATACCTGATATGTGATGCCTCTTATCATTCTAGTAAACCATTAGTAGATGGGAGTATTCTTTTATTTGATGGACAAGTAACTACGTATATTCCAGGAAAAAGTTGCTATAGGTGTATATTCCCCGAACCACCACCACCAGGGGAAGTTCCAAGTTGTTCAGAAGCTGGTGTAGTAGGAGCTTTACCTGGACTAGTAGGAAGTATTCAAGCTACTGAAACTATTAAGGTTATCTTAGATATAGGTGAAATCTTAGAGAACAGGATGATATTAATAGATGCATTAACTATGGAATTTAGAACTATTAAGTTAAGAAGAGATTCTTCTTGTTCTTTATGTGGAGATAATCCTTCGTTAAAAGGATTAATAGATTATGAGCAATTTTGTGGCATGCCTGCTGTTGAAATTTAACATTAAAATTTAGATTAAGAAATATGATTAATGGAAAAATATCAAAAGATATTATTAATACTATAGGCAATACCCCTATTGTAGAAATTTCTAGTATTAGCCCTAATCCTGATATTAAATTTTTTGCCAAACTTGAAAGTAGAAACCCAGGTGGAAGTGTTAAAGACAGGGTAGCGAAATATTTAATTGAAGGAGCTGAATCTAAGGGTTTAATTAAACAAGGAACCACAATTATAGAACCTACTAGTGGTAATACAGGTATTTCTTTGGCTATGATTTGTCGTGTTAAGGGTTACAATCTTCAAGTAGTTATGCCCGAAAATGTTAGTAAAGAAAGAATTTCTATCTTACAATCTTTTGGTGCTGAAATAATTTTCTCTGAAGGAGAAAAAGGTACTAATGGAGCTATAGATTTAGCAAAAAAGATTGTTGAAAATGATTCTAAATTATTCATGCCTTTTCAATATGGTAATTCTGCAAATCCTCAGTCTCATTATGAAACCACAGGACCTGAAATTATAAAAGATTTACCTGATGTGGATGTTTTTGTAGCTGGCCTTGGAACTGGAGGAACTTTGATGGGTGTAGGTAGATGTCTTAAAGAATATAATTCGAAAATAAAAATTATTGCAGCAGCACCTCATCCAGACGAAGTAGTACCAGCATTAAGAAGTATTGAACATGGTTTTATTCCACCAATTTTAAATCTTGATGAATTAGATAACAGAATATTAGTAGGTAGTGAAGAATCTTTCTTTTGGACCAAGCAACTTTTGTTTCAATGTGGAGTTTTTGCAGGTATATCATGTGGAGCTGTTGTGGCAGCTGCAAGGAAAGTTGCAGAGAAAATGGAAAAAGGAAAAATAGTTTTATTGATTGCTGATAGTGGAGATAAATATGTTTCTAGTGGATTATGGACTAAAAATTATAATGAGATTGAAAAAAATATAGAAAATAAAATTTGGTGGTAAAAAAATAATTATTTTATTAGGAGTAGAATTATGCCGAAGTTAGCAGCAAATTTAACAATGATGTATAACGAAATTGATTTTCTGAAAAGATTCAAGTTGGCATCTAAATCAGGATTTAAAGGAGTTGAGTACCTTTTTCCTTATGAATTTAATAAGCAAAATATAGCTGAAGAGTTATTATCAAATGACGTAAAACAGATACTTTTTGATTTACCTGCTGGAAATTGGGATCAAGGTGATAGAGGAGTAGCTGTAGATCCAGAGAGAAAGTCTGAATTCCAAGATGGAGTGTTTCTAGCTTTGGAATATGCTGATGTTCTTGATTGTTCTAGATTAACCTGTTTGGCAGGAATTTCTCCTTCTGGAAATTCAGATTCTTTAGCAAGATCTACATTAGTAGAAAATTTGAATTTTGCTGCTCCTATTTTAAGTCAAAAAGACATTAAACTTCTTATTGAGCCGATAAACACTATAGATATTCCAGGTTATTGGTTAAATAGAACTTCTGATGCTATTTCAATAATTAAAGAAGTTGATCACGAGAATTTATTTCTTCAGTATGATATCTATCATATGCAAATTATGGAGGGTAATCTTGCAAAAACTATTGAAGAAAATTTAAAATTTATAGGACATTTTCAATTAGCTGATAATCCAGGTAGAAATGAACCAGGGACAGGAGAAATCAATTACAATTATTTACTTAAACATATAGATGCTTTGGGTTATAAAGAGTGGATTGGATGTGAATATAAACCAATTTCAGGTACTTTGGAAGGCTTGAAATGGTCAAAACCTTATTTAAGATAATTGAGAGTTTTTTTTAACAATAAATCCAACATTATTGCTACAGGTCTAGGTATTGGATTAATACCTTTTGCTCCAGGTACTTTTGCAAGTTTATTTTCTTTATGTTTATTTTTGTTACTTCCTTTAGAATCTAATTCTTTTTTTCATTTCATAATTATTGGGGTTTTAATAATTGTTGGAATATGGTCTTCTAATAATTTATCTAAACCTGAAGATAAAGATCCCTCTAAAATTGTAATAGATGAAATAGCAGGTATGTGGATTTCGTGTTTATTTTTACCTAAAGAATCTATCTGGATAATTTTCGCTTTTTTGCTTTTTAGATTTTTTGATATTTCAAAAATTGGTGGTATAAAACATCTTGAAAAAATTTCAGGAGGATTAGGAGTTATGATTGATGATGTAGTAGCTGGAATTTTTGTTTGTTTTATCCTTAATCTTGCGATATTTTCAGACAAATTTATATTTTAGAGTTAGAATTTACTATTATTATTAAGTAATAATTGAATTGAGTTAAGGAAAAATAATTGCAAATACACGAATTTCAAGCAAAAAATATATTTAAGGAATATGGAATTCCTGTTCCTGAAGGAGAAATAGCTAATAATCCCCAAGAAGCTATTTCTGTTATGGAAAAATTAAATAGTAAAGTAGTTGTTAAAGCGCAAGTTCATTCAGGTGGAAGAGGAAAAGTTGGAGGAGTAAAATTAGCTGAAAATTCTGATGATGTATTTCGATTTTCTTCAGAAATGATTGGTAGGAAATTAGTGACTAATCAAACTGCTGGAAATGGATTGCCTGTAAATAAAGTTCTTATTGAAAAAGTTACTGAAATTGAAACTGAGTTATATTTAGCAGTAACAATGGATTATGAATCTGGATCTCCTGTAGTTATTATTTCAACTGAAGGTGGGATGGAAATAGAAACAATAGCTGAAAAAAATCCTGAGAAAATATTAAAAATTTTTGGAGACCCTCTTCTAGAATTACTTCCGTATAAAATTAGAAAATTATTTGAGAAATTAAATATTGAGCCTAGTTTGTATAAACAATTTTCATCAATAATTTTGAAAGTTTATAAAATATTTGTAGAAAAAGATTGTTCTTTAATTGAAATTAATCCTCTAGTAATAAGTAATGAAAAATTTATAGCTCTTGATGCAAAGATATCTATTGAGGAAGATGCATTATTTAGGCAGACTAAAATTCAAGATTTATTTGATAGTACTCAGATTGATCCTCTTGAATTAGAAGCACTGAAATATGATCTGTCTTATGTAAAATTATATGATGGGGATGTAGGGTGTATGGTGAACGGAGCTGGATTAGCAATGGCAACTATGGATATTACTGTAAAAGCAGGTACTAAACCTGCGAATTTTTTGGATGTTGGGGGGAGTGCAGATCAAAATAAAATTAAAAAAGCTTTTGAGATAATTATTGAAGACTCTGATGTTAAAGTGATTCTAGTGAATTTATTTGGTGGAATACTTAGATGTGATATTGCTGCTCAAGGAATAATAGAAGCTCTCAAAAATAAAAAAGAATATCCTTCAATTATAGGAGTTTTTAGAGGAACAAATTCTGAAGAAGCAAAAAGAATATTAACTGACTCAAAAATAAAATTAATATTTGCTGAAGATTTAATTGATGCTGCAAAAAAGATCAAGGAGATAGAATAGTATGACAATCTTAATTCATTCTGAAACTAAGATGGTGGTCCAAGGCTTAGGGAGAGATGGGAGTTTTCAAGCTTCAAAATGTAAATCCTATGGCACACCTATTGTTTCTGCAGTACACCCAGGTAGAGGAGGATTATATTTTGAAGACTCTGTTCCTATATTTGATTCTGTAGAAGAATCAGTAGATACAACAGGTGCTAATTTAGGATTGATATTTGTTCCTGCTCCTTTTGCTCTTGATGCAATAATTGAGCAAGTAGATTCTGGAATTGAAAATATTGTGTGCATAACTGAAGGTATTCCTGTACAAGATATGACTAAGGTAATGTCTTATATTGAAGGGAAAAAAGTAAGGCTAATTGGTCCAAATTGTCCAGGTTTTATTTGTCCTAAGGAAAATTTTAAAGCTGGTATTATTCCCTCAGAGATTGTTAGCTCAGGTCCAGTAGGTGTAGTTTCAAGAAGTGGTACTTTAACATATGAAGCTATTGTTCAGTTAACGAATTTAGGTATAGGGCAGTCCGCTTGTATTGGAATAGGAGGAGACCCTATACATGGTACATCATTTGTAGATACCTTAAGAATGTTTGAAGAAGATAATGATACGAAAATAATCGTTATGATTGGAGAGATTGGAGGATTAAGAGAACAGCATGCAGCTGAATACATTAAATCGAATGTTTCTAAACCTGTTGTTGCTTGCATTGTTGGCCAAACTGCTCCATCTGGAAGGAGAATGGGTCATGCTGGTGCAATAGTAACTGGAAAATCAGCATTGGCTCAAGAAAAAATCAAAGTTTTGAAAAGTAGTGGTGCTATAATAGCAGAATCTCCTACAGAAATAGGATATGTAATCAAAGAAATATTAAAATAAAATGGTAAAAGCTGCAGTACTCTATCAAATTGATTCAGATTTAGAAATAGTGGATCTTTCAATATCTACTCCTAAAGATAAAGAAGTTTTAATTTCTATGGATTCAGCTGGATTATGTGCTAGTGATCTTCATGTTATGAAAGGAGAAATTCCTTATCCTACCCCTATAGTTCTTGGTCATGAAGGTGCTGGTACTATAAAAGAAATTGGCCCAAATGTATCTTCTGTGAAAGTGGGAGATAGGTGTATTGTTAGTTTCATTTCAAGCTGTGGTTTATGTAAACAATGTCGATTAGGTTTTGCAAATCACTGTGAAAAACACTATGAAAATACACATAATCAATTAGATGGAACTCTAAGATTAACTGATCAAAATGGTAAAGAAATATTCCAAATGCATAAATTTGGTGCATTTTCAGAATTACAAGTAGTTCCTGAATCTTCTTTATTCAAGATTCCTGATGAATTATCAAGTAGTGCAGCAGCACTCATAGGTTGTTGTGTTACAACAGGTTTAGGAGGAATGATTAATCAAGAAAATGTTCCTGTAGGTAGCACTGTTGCTGTTTTTGGTTGCGGAGGAGTTGGATTAAATGTTATTCAAGGGGCTAAAATTCTAAATTCGACAAAAATTATAGCTGTAGATGTTTTTGAACATAAACTTGAATTTGCTTATAAATTTGGAGCTACTGATGTAATTAATGCAAAAGAAGATAATGCTGTAGAAAAAATTAAAAAAATTACAGGAGGAGGAGTTGATTTTGCTTTTGATAGTTTTGGAGGACCTTTAGTTATGGAACAGGCAATTAATTCTTTAGGGAAAAGAGGCACAGCAGTTTTAGTGGGGATTGCTCCTGTAGGCAAAACGGTTAATGTAAACATGGTTGAGTTAGTAAGAGATCAGAAAAAAATAGTGGGTAGTTATTATGGTCATAAATCCCCTCATGAAACTTTTAGAAAAATTACTGATTTATATCTTGCTGGAAAAATAGATGTGGATAATCTCATAAGAGAAGAATATAAAATTGAAGAAATAAATAAAGGATTTGGAGATTTGGAACGTGGAGAAGATGGAAGAGGCGTAATTGTTTTTTAATTGAAATCGAAAATTGAAATTCCCCCTAATCCAATCAGAATTAATAAAATAACAGCAAATATCACAGCTAAAATTACCTTAAAACCTATTTTTTTAACCTCTTTAAAGTTAACTGTTAAACCTATTCCAGCCATTGCAATTATAAAAAGGAATTTGCTTATCGATTGAATGATTTCTGAGGATGATTCAGGGATAATATTTGTAGTTCTAAGTATTGATAAAAATAGAAACCCTAAGATAAACCAAGGGATAAAATTAGTAATTGATTTTAAATCTAATTTTACTTTGTTTTCTTTTTTTATGATTCCAAAAAAAATTAATAAAGGACCCAAAAGTAAGACTCTTATTAATTTAACTTGAGTAGCTATTATTCCAGATTGGGTACTTATTGCAAATGAGGCTGCTACTACCTGAGGAACAGCATAAATAGATATTCCTGCAATAATTCCATATTCAAAATTACTGATTTGGCCGTTCAAAGATAATAAAGGTAACAATAATACTTGAAGTACTCCTATTATTGCACTAAAACCTATAGCTGCAGCAATTTCTGAAGAAGTTGCTTTAATTACTGGAGCCATAGCTACTACTGCTGAATTACCACATATAGAGTTTCCCGTAGCAATTAGAATAGAAATGTTAGAACTTAATTTTAAAAAATATTTGCTAAATAACCATGTAAGAAATAGACATAAAATTACTGAAAAAACTACTAAAGATATAATAGATAACCCTTCTTGGAATATTAAAGTGAGATTAACACTAGCTCCGAGTAACATTACTGAGAATTCTAGTAATTGCTTAGATGCGAATTTAGCTCCATTATTTGATATTTTTGAGATAGATAAAAAATTGTGAAGCACTAATCCTATTAATAGAGAAATTATGAGAGAATCAATATAATTATAAGATAAAAAATATATTTCAAAATATTGAATTAAATAGGAGGTTACTGCTATTAGAGTACATATAAATAGACCTCTAGAATTTAGATTTGCCCAATCAGATATTTTGGAGTAAAAATTCATAAAAATTTAGATAATTAAAATTTATTAGATATTACTAATTCAATCAAAAACAATCAAAGGGAGGATATATGTTTTTAGTACAAAGAGTTTTTAAAGCAAAACCCAAAAAGGCATGGGAAGCTGCTTCAGTAATTGCAGAAATTGGTAAAGAGTATAAGAAAGCTGGTCAAAGAACTGATTCAAAAATATTTTTAAGTGCTGGTACTACTCCAGGAGAATATGGTCTTATATATATGGAATGGGAAGCAGAAGTATTAGAATCAGTTTATAGAGGAGATAATGAAATTCCAGAAAAGATAAAAAATGAACTAGGCCCTTTATTGAGAGAACTAGTTGAAGATCAATGGATTGAATTTTTTGAACTTCTTACTCCCGATAAAATGAGGATGCCATCTTAACAAAATGTTAAAAAATAACTTTTTTGTTCTCATAAAACATAGAAATTGAAAATATAAACTTAGATAATAGGTTTAAAATTTTCTATTTAAATTATGTTTGAACAAAATTTTAGTGATTGGTTTTTACAAAAAGGAATCTGGGCATTATTTATTTCTTTAGCTGGATTGTTTGGTGTAGGGATCATTTCATTTGCTTTATATAAGTTAGCTGATGTATTTGGAATAAATTCAAAAACCTTTAAAGATTCAAGAACTTCTAAGCTAGTTAATTTAACTAAAAATATAATAATTATAAGTTTGTCTATTTTTATTGCAGGATTTCCTAGTTTTTTTGGTGTATTGGCAATATTAAATATAGAATCTGGTAGCGAAGGTTTGGGATGGGCTTTGGGTTCTGCTTATAGATTATTTTTTTCAAAGGCTTTGCCTATTTTTCTAGTAATGGTTATTGGGTACCTTGGACTAAGAGTAGCAGCTAATATTGTTCCTGAATTGGTAAAAATATATTTTTCAAGAAGTAACCAAGAAGAAATAATTGATAAGGAAGAAAATGATAAAAGAATAGAAACATTTGCTATTGTACTCAGAAGTATTTTGAGAGTTTTCATTGTAACAATAGCAGTGTTTACAGTTCTTCAAATTGTTGGAGTCCCTATAACATCTTTGGTTGCAACTTTTTCAGTTATTGCAATAGCAGTAGGTTTAGGAACTCAAAGTGTGGTTAAAGATATAGTTCAAGGCTTATTGATAATTTCAGAAAATCATTTGAGAAAAGGTGACGTTGTTAATATAGCTAATAAGGCGGGATTAGTAGAGGATATAAATCTAAGAAGAATCCTTTTGAGAGATTTAGAAGGAGCTTTGCATGTTATTCCTAACAGCAATACTGATGTAATAACTAATTTTACAAGTAAATGGTCTAGAGTTCATATAGAAATACCAGTGACATATGAAGAGGATATAGATAAAGTTATTGCACTGATTAATGAAGTGGGACGTGAATTGGGAGAAGAATCAGATTTTTCACAATTCATAGACGAAAACCCAGAAGTATTAAGAGTTAATTCATTTGATCAGTCTAGCCTTTCTATTAAAATCATGGGTGTTACAAAACCAGGAAAACAATGGTTAATAAAAGGTGAGTTGCTTAGAAGGTTAAAGATAAGATTTGATAAAGAAAAAATTCCTATTCATCATTCTAGAATTAAAGTAGTTAATTAAAAAAAGGGGGGAACCATTCTTTTTTGATTTCTAATCCAAACCCTGGAGCACTTGGTGGAATAAGAGTTCCTTCATTTGGAACTGGAGTTCCTGGGAATCTATCTTTTTCATTTAGTGGTACCCCAATGGAAGTGATTACTGGACCTGAGCATTCAATCATAGGAATTCCTGTTAATCCATAAGAAGCATGTTGGCCAAAGACTGTTCCGCCACCACCATGTAGAATTACATCAATGCCTGCAGATTCTGCTATATGCACAATTTTAATTGTAGGAGTTAACCCTCCAACCCAAATAATATCAGGTTGGAAAATATCAATTATTCCTTTAGAAGCTGCATGAAAAAAAGGATATACTGTATACCAATGTTCTCCTGTTGCTAATGTTTCAGAAGGGATTCTAGATCTTAATATTTCATACTGAGTAATACTTTCTGATATTAATGCATCTTCTATCCATTTTAATTTATATGGCTTCAGTCTTTCAGATAATTTCACTGTACTTTCAATATCCAAGCTTAACCAACAATCTAACATTAATTCTGAATCATATCCTATTAAGTCTCTTGTATCTGATATTTCTTTTTCTATTTTATTTAGCCCCCTTATACCATCTCTAGGTCCCCAGGAAGCGAATCTCTTGAAATTATTAAAACCGAGTTCTTTTAACCATTCTGTATTGTTAGAACTTGCATATATTGGTAATTTTTCAGTAATGGATCCACCTAATAGTTCATATACAGGTTTTTCTAATAGTTTTCCTTTTAAATCCCATATAGCTAAGTCGACAGCACTTAGGGCACGAGATGAAAAAGAGTTTGCTCCAACAGGAGATAAAGTTCTTGACATAATATCGAATAATTT
>CEUY01070453.1_pt1 | contig 26779 bp, 17 predicted proteins | sample 361481 | NCBI WGS metagenome assembly CEUY01 (sample SAMEA2622737, study PRJEB7988) | marine metagenome | isolation source: saline water (ENVO:00002010), including | reverse complement strand
CTGAAAGCGGAGATAGCAGTCAGAAAGTTTGCAGATGTCCCCGAATTACCACATTCCAGAGAAACCGGGCCCTTGCTGAGCTCAGACGCCCCTTGGACCACCCAACCTTCTTTGTGAACACTTACCTTTGACCCCATGGCCTCTATACACCTGGACATTGAAGACGCATCTCCGCCCGCCTCTCCCCTGAATGAAAGAAGCGCCTCCTGTCCGCTCTGTGAGATAATTGCGAGCCACCTGATTAGATGACTCTTGGAAGGTGGTAATCCCCACTCCACGGGAGAGTCCAACGAGACCGCCTCGATAGCGAGCATGCATCTCGGAATCGATTTTCTATGTTCAATCCTCGTATCGAGAACGCCTGATCCAGTCCCCGAAGTCACACTCCTCGTCCCAGTCCATTGCTCGCTGATCGATGATGCTATCCTCCATTGTCTCCTCGAGAGTTCCCCTAATCACTACCAGGTTGTTTTTCTGTAGAAGTTTGGGGCTCAGTCCCGGCATCAGAATTGCCACTGCCTTGGGCACCCTGCCCGGGTAAACCTCATTGACATGTCCAACGATATTTGTCGTACAAGTGTTGGTAATAGTGTTGTACCACTCTGGCTCAACTGATAGTTTGTTTGTTCTCCTAATGTAAGACTCAAACATCCTCCTTTCATTCCCCGGGCCCAGGACAACACCCTCAAAAAGATGAGTCTTGGATTTCCTCCTGCACCTTGCCCTCACCCCAATAACATCTCTTTCAGTCCCCCATACGTAGATCAACTCATATGTTCTGAAGAGCCCCTTGATGGGGTGATAAGATGCGCCCTGCTTCCTTCTAACCTCTATCGAACAAGCTAATCTGGTCCCGTCTGAAAACTCGTAGCTTAGAATAGTGTGCGCCATTTCCCTCCTATCCGGCTCGAAATACTCCAATACGAACCAAATCTTGTCAACTTCGTTAAGATTGACCTTGACGTCAATCCATCTCTCATCGAAGTCCCGAGTGGTCCTCCAGTTGAAGTCTCTCACATTCCTGATTGTAACGACGTCTCCTTGGAATTCAGCCGTAGCCAATCTTTGATTATCATTCACCCAAGATCTCTCATTGGAGGGGGAGAGAGCAAAATGCCTCCTGATAATAAGTATCAGAACAAGCGTGATGAGGCCAGTGAAGAGGCCCGCATATACGTCTATCACAATACCCGTAGAGGGGTGAACAGCATGAACACTACCCCGTATTTCGTGGCGCGGCAGGGGAGATTCGAACTCCCGAGGTGAAACACCACTGGATTAGCAATCCAGCGCAATGGCCAGGCTATGCGACTGCCGCAGCGTTCCCGCGAACCTAGTCGTTCGCTTAAGGCGAGCGGTGCATTCACTCCTCTTCGGATTCATCGTCGGATGCGGATGAATCGACCAGGGAGGCGGGCAGTCTCGCGACGAAAATTATCTCGTCATCATAACCCGTACGATCGGCATTCCTGAGCTCCATGATCCTAGTCCCCTTTGTTACCTTCCCAAGCGTTTCCTTCGTCTGCCCTGAAACCATTCTAATCATCATCCCAGTGCCAGTAAGCATGAACAGCTGGTCATCTAGGTCAGGAATCTGTCTGACTGCAACAATCTCGTCATCACCGTCCAAGGACATAGTCTTCACGCCCTTGGTCCCCCTGTTGGTTCTCCTGTAACCATCTCTCTCATGCACTTCCACGCCTTCCTCGTCACGCATCGCTTCTCCAGTCTCAGGGTCTATCACAGGAACCATTCCTCCCGATCCGAGCCTACTTCTCTTGGCCATGCCCAGTTTTGAGATGGTTAGTACGCTAGTATCGAAATCATCTGTCACAATCATCCCAATGACCCTGTCTCCATCCTCTAGCTTCATGCCGGAGACCCCTTGGCTTACCCTGCCCTGAACTCTTACCAGGTGTGTGTGCTGTTCCTCCCCTGTGGCCGGGTCAGTCCTACTTCGCACTTCAGCTGGCTTGAACCTGCATGCGTTCCCTCTCGCTGAAACAAGTACTACGTGGTCGCCCTCGGTAGCAGGCCTGACAGAAACAAGGGCATCCGCTTCGCCCTCGGCGAATTTTAGCGCATACTTGCCGTTTCTGTTGATCTTGACGTATTCAGATAGGTGACTCCTCTTTATCCTCCCATTGAGCGTGGAGAAGATTAGGAAGTGACCTTCAGGATTTTCAATCAGTTCCCTATTCATTGGGAGAATTGAGATCACCTTCTCGTCCTCCCTTATCCCGCCTAGAAGATTTCGAACGTGTGTCCCCTTCCCGTACCTGCTAGCCGAGGGAGTCTCCCACGCCCGCAGGCCATACACCCTGCCCATGTCAGTGAATATCAGCAACCTGTCCTTTGAGAAGCAGGTAACTATCTTGGAGGGAGCGTCCTCTTCCTTGGTCGAGACCCCCTTGAGTCCCTTCCCGCCTCTGTTCTGGAGCCTGAATGACTCGACCGGTAGGTGCCTCATGTAATTGTCCTGAGTCAGTGAGATAACGATAGACTGCTCTGCAACCAAATCTTCCCTGTCCATTGAAAGCGGTGTCGGATTGATCTCCGTCCTACGTTCATCCCCATGCCTCTCAACCACTTCTTCAAGCTCCTCCACGATGATATTCAGACGCTTTACCCTGCTGTCCAAGATTCCTCTGAAATTCTTTATTGCATCCTTCAACTTCTCAAGCTCATCTGCAACCTCCTTTACGTTAAGCTTAGTCAGTTGGTAGAGCCTCCTCTCCGCAATGGCCTTGGATTGCCTTTCCGAGAAATCAAATTTCTTGATTTTGGTGTACTTCTCCTCTCCTCTTAGGTATCTCTCAAACTGGTCCCGGGACTCTGAGTTTCGTCCGACCACTATGATTTCATCCATCCTCTTCTGGGCCTTCATCAGGCCCTCGAGTATGTGCGCCCTAGCTTCCGCCTTGTCCAACTCAAACTGCGTCCTCCTTTCGATGACTGATTCCCTGTGCCTCACGTGGGTGTGTAGTATCGTGCGAAGATCCAGCTGTACGGGCTCGCCCTTCAATATCCCCATCATATTTGCAGAGTACGACTCCTGCAATCTGCTAGACTGGTACAACTGGTTCAGTACGGCCTGTGGGTCCGCATTCTGCTTAATCTCAATGACCACTCTTATCCCCTCCTTGCTGGACTCATCCCTGATGTCCCTGATGCCCTTCACAGACTCCTTCTGAACTAGTTCGGCGATTCCCTGGAGCATTGGAGCCTTCTTCACCTGGTATGGGATTGAGTGCACTATGAGCCTCTTCCCAGTCGAGTCATCTATTACCTCCACGTCCGATCTAATGTGGAATCGTCCGTGACCTGTCCTGTACATGTCCACAATTCCATCGATACCGTATAGGGTGGCTCCTGTCGGGAAGTCCGGCCCCTTGATGTGTTCCATATACTCAAGAGCGTCTATTTTCGGAGGGTTGTCAAGTCCTATTTTCCTGTTTTGTTCAATCACTCTTCCGATGTGGAATTTTATCGCTGAAGCAACCTCTCCTAGGTTGTGAGGGGGGATCTTCGTCGCCATCCCAACTGCAATCCCATCACTACCATTTAGCAATAGGTTAGGCAGCCTTGAAGGCAAAACTGTCGGCTCTACTTCGCTCTCATCGAAGTTTGGCTCCATATCTATCGTGTTCTTGTTTATGTCTTCCAGCATATGCAGCGATAGACGGTCAAGCCTGCTTTCCGTGTATCTCATTGCGGCCGGTGGGTCGCCATCAATCGATCCAAAGTTGCCCTGTCCGTCAACTAGGGGGTACCTGAGTGAGAACTCCTGCGCCATCCTCACCATAGTGTCGTAGAGGGCTTGGTCACCATGAGGGTGAAATTTACCCATAACTTCCCCGACTGACCTAGCAGACTTGCTGTACCCTTTGTCATGAGTGTGGCCCGCTTGGTGCATGCCCCACAGAATTCTCCTGTGCACGGGCTTTAGCCCGTCCCTGACATCTGGCAGGGCTCGTCCAATGATCACGCTCATCGCGTAATTGATGTAACTCTCTTTCATCTCGTCAGAGATGTCCCTCCTCAGCAAATCTTCACTCATTGATCACACATCCAGCGCCGTAACCTTCGAAGCATTTGTCTCAATAAATGAGCGCCTATCGGGAACGTCTTCGCCCATCAGTACTGTGAAGAGCTCATCGGCCTCTTCAGCATCCTTGGCCTCGACCTTCATCATGACTCTTGCTTCGGGGTCCATCGTCGTCTCCCATAGTTGATCCGGGTTCATTTCCCCAAGGCCCTTGTACCTCTGTACATCGATCTTTGACGACGGAGACTCCTTCAGCATCCTCTTAACGACCGAGTCTCTTTCTTTCTCGCTATGCACCCACTCGACCTGCTTCCCCCTTGATATTGAGAAAAGCGGAGGGGCGGCGATGTACACATTTCCATTGGTTATTGCCCGTTTCATGAATCTCCACATGAATGTGAGTATCAGCGTCCTGATGTGGGCCCCATCGACATCAGCATCTGTCATGATTATTATTTTCCCATACCTGAGCTTCTCCGGATCAAAGGCCCCCTCGGCCTCTTCCTCGTTGCCGACCCCTGCCCCTAGGGCCCTGATCATTCGTTGAATCTGCTCATTTGAGAACACCTTGGTGAGGTTTCTCTGCTGCCTCTCGACGTTCAGAATCTTGCCTCTTAGTGGCAATATTGCCTGTGTTCTCCTGTCCCGTGCATTCTTCGCGGAACCGCCCGCACTTTCCCCCTCGACGATGTATATCTCGCATTCTGCGGGATCCCTCGATTGACAGTCTGCAAGCTGCCCTGGCAGTCCACCGCCTTCCAGTACGCCTTTTCTTCTCGTCAGATCGCGCGCCTTCCTGGCCGCCTCTCTTGCTCTGCTGGCCAATAGGGCCTTTTCGACTATCTGCTTCGCCACTGAAGGGTTCTCCTCGAAGAACTCTCCCAGTTTGTCATTGACAATCTGCTCAACAATCCCAGCCACCTCGCTAGTGACCAATTTTGCCTTTGTTTGTGCGTTGAATGACGGGTCCGGGTGTTTGATTGAGATTACTGCAGAAACACCCTCCCTGACGTCATCGCCAGATAGGCCTTTCACGTTCTTCAGCAGATTCTTTGACTGGGCATAACCATTCACTGTTCGTGTCAGGGAGCTCTTCAGTCCAGAGAGGTGTGTCCCTCCATCTGTATTGTGTATGATGTTAGTGAAACAGTGGATCGACTCCGAGTATGCATCAGTCCATTGCAAAGCAACCTCTACGTGAACTTCTCCCTTGTCACCTTCTTTGCTACCCAGTACATGTAGGACATCTTCGTGAACGACTTCTTTGTTTTTGTTCATGGATTCTACATACTCCCTGAGTCCCCCATCGTACTTATGCTCAATTTCCACATCCGCCTCTCCCCTCAGGTCCCTGGCAATTATCTGTAGTCCCGCATTCAGGAATGCGGTTCTTCTGAGCCTCGTGTTTATCTGCTCAAAGTCGAATTCCGTGATGTCGCTGAATACTTCATCCAAATCCGGCTTAAAGGAAATAATCGTTCCAGTGATTTCTGAACTACCTATTGACTTAAGTCTGCCTTGGGGGACTCCCTTTTTGTAGGTCTGTTGCCATTCCTTGCCATCCCTGTGGATTGTCATAGTAAGGGAGTCCGAAACTGCGTTAACAGCACTCACCCCAACTCCATGAAGTCCACCAGCTACTTTGTAGGCTTCATTGTCGAACTTACCTCCCGCGTGAAGCTTTGTCATGATCACCTCGGCAGCGCTAACGCCCTCCTCGTGTTTGCTAACAGGAATCCCTCTTCCGTGATCCGTCACAGTAACTGATCCATCTGGGTTTAGGTCAACTTCGACTGTGGGATTGTGGCCGGCAAGATGTTCGTCAACTGCATTGTCTACAACCTCCCAAATACAGTGGTGCAGAGCAGAGCCGTCATGAGGGTCCCCGAGGTACATCCCCGGTCTCTTTCTTACTGCCTCTAGCCCTTCCAGGACTTGGATACTGCTAGCGTCGTAGTCATCAGCCACATTCTCACTCTCGGTTCCTTGAGGGTTCCCATAGGGAACCCTCAACTGATATGTCATTACCTGGTGGCGGGTGGTTATTCAACCCTACTAATGGATTTGGAAAAAAACCCCAATTTTAGCCGTTGGAAGCAGATTCCGTAATATCGAGGAAATCAAACCACTCGACACGGTTAAACAGAATCCTAGGGTCGAGCGGTTGGATGGAACTGCCGCTCGTGTGCGTAGTCTTGAGTGGATGTACAGTGGACGAGATGCTCAAAGACGCTGCAATGGCCACAGCTTCTGGGGCCGACATAGTGGAGGTTCGCTTGGACAGGCTATGGGTGAACGAGGTATTTCCAGAGGTCCCAGAGGGGGATGTCGAGGATTCAAAGCCCCGTCGGAACCAGAGGCCAGAGCCAGAATATGTCCCCCAGCCGCTCGAGTCAGTTGATCTGTCGCCCGTCTTGGATTCTTTCAAGCAGGGCTTGGAACTCCCAGTGATTCTAACTTGCAGATCGGAGGGGCAAGGAGGCTATTTCCCAGGTACGGAGGAAGAGCGGCTTGATGTATTGAGTGAGGGAATAAAGAGTGGGCCAAGCTGGGTTGACTTGGAATTCGAGATAGGGGACAAGGCCAGAAAGAAACTAGTGAAGCTAGCATCTGGGAAGACAAAGGTGATTTGCTCTCAGCATTCCTTGGAAAAGCCCCCTCCTGCCTCAGAGATTGTGGCTGAAGTTGAGGAGATGTCTAACATGGGAGATATGGTGAAGATTTGCTACGCCACCGGCGGGACGGAGGGTTCGCTGAGGCTGTTTGAAGCTGCTTGGGAGCTTAGGGAATCGGGAATTAACAGCTCTATTATGGGCATGGGCTCCGGAGGCGACTGGCCAAGGATACACGCCCCACTGCTCCGTCAGCACATGGTTTACTCCACGATGCAGGTAGGTTGGCACCTTGCATACAAGGGGAAGATAAACAGGTCCGACCTATCCACGGCATGGAAGCTTCTTGGCTATGTTGACTAGATATGCCCAGCATCGGCTTCATTATCGAGATACGGCATTTCCTTGTCTTCCTCAGACACTTCTTCCTTGCCATGTTGCATGTATTTGGAGTGCAAAACGAAAGGGACGATCAGACAAGCTAGGGGCAAAGATCCAACCAGAAGTGTGGCTGTGAACTTGGGTATGTTCATCCTCTCCTCAACGTCAATCAGTACTTCCACGTCAATGGCGCCACCTGCGGCATCACTGTCGGAGTGCCTCCTGTTGTCCCATCCATCAATCACCAGGAAGTACTCCTGATCGCTCCCTCCTAGTGCATTAGATAGTGAACTCCAAACAGATCCTGCTGAGTCGATAGCAACTGAGAACTCCTCCTCCGATACTCTCTCGTAAGCATGGACATCGCGATATGGCAGCCAATCCACAGTGTCCCTCCACTCGACAGGCAAGAAATCGACGTCCATCCACTCCCCCTCCTCCCTCATTTCATAATCAATGGTATATCGATCCCAGTCTCCTCCACGCATCAGGTATACGTCCCCAATCGGCTCAAGTGGGGCATCGTCAGAGTTTGGAGTCATCTTGATGCAGAATGTGTACCTGTATCCTGGCACAAGCTCAATTTTCAGGGCTGATGCACTGTCATTATCAATCGTAGATTCCCAGAATACATCCATTTCGAGGGAAAGTAAATCTCTCCCTCCGCCGAACTCCCAGAAATTCTCCACGCTGTGCTCTTCAATATAGTCGTCAACATTGGGCTGGTTAACCGCTGAAACCTCGCACGAACTCGCAGCAGCGACGGAAGGAGCCGTTAGGATGGCGACCATCAGCAGAATGCTCGGAGAGACCATGCATAGATTGACAAGGTAGGCTGAGGACTTGGGGAATCTCCCACTCAATCTACCTCCTCCTGGTCCTGATTGGCCGTACATACCCTGATTCCCTGTCCCTTCGCTCATCCACAGTCAGATATTTGGGTTGCGGCGGCGGCTTGTGCTGATCCATGCCCGGCAAACCCCCGTCGCTTTCGACCTCCTCGACTTCGTAGGTCTCCAGCATCTCCTCCGCATCAATCTCTTCTTCGTCCTTCTGCCGCATGATGACCCATCCAAGAATTAGCACCATCGCGACCAAAGTGAGTAGGCCAGCGCTTTCCCTGTTGGGAACCAAATCCGACCAAGTCAGGTCGGACAGAGATCTCGGTTTGAACTCCTCCTCCTCGGCGAGAACGATTACTACGAACTCCTTCTCTGAGCACACGTCTACTCCATCACAAACCTGCATCAGTATGCGCACCTCTCCCATACTGTCCCAAGACTGTGAATTCCACCCCCAGTCATTCCGCGGGTCCCCGTCCCCGTCGAAGTCCAAAGCTACATTCAAATCCCATCTGACAACCAAGTCCCCTGTTAGGTCTCGGTCCATATCGTTGGTCGGGTCCCCATCCTCGTCACTGTCCACCATAGAGTCGGTGTCCATCCATGCCGAGATCCCATCGTCCAGATCCGCATCGGACACGGAGAAATTCAGAAGAACTGCATCTCCGACATTAACGTAGTCAGAGCCTATGGGGTCCATCTCTCCAATTATTGGTGTTCTTGAGACGTGGACAAGGACCGTGGTCGAATTCGTCTCCCCTCCCTCAAATCCATCGACAACGGTAAGAGTTACCACATAGGTACCTGGAATCTCATAGCTGTGCCAAACTACTGGCCCTTCCACGACTGGAGTGGCATCTCCGAAGTCCCAGATCCAATGAGTTATTCCATTCCATTCGGGATCATCGGGATTTGTTGACGTTCTCCCCACGAAAAGCGGATCAGAATCGTAACTGGATGATCCATCGAACCTGATTAGCGTGCCAGGCGCAACGAAGGCCCCGCCGTCGCTAGTCTGGGGGATCTGCCAGATTACTGCGTCGGAATCATTTGGCTCCCTGTCGAGCAAACTCCCATTTGCACTCGGACATGAGTAAGCGAGCTCCGGGACCGGCACAGGATTCTGGATTCTAATTGTGTAGGATTTGGTTGCTGATGACAGCCCCCTCTCATCCACTACTGTCAGGCTTACGGTGTAAAGCCCAGGCCTGAGGAACGTGTGACTCACAGAACTAGAGTTTGCTATTGGTCCATCCAAATCTGAGATGTTCCATGAAGTTGAGAGTAGGGAAGTATCTCCATCTGGGTCGAATGAAAGGCTGGAGAACGTGTAAGTAGTGTCCACTGTTCCGTCTGAGGGCCTCGAGAAAACGGCCACAGGACGTTGATTGAGTACGTTAACCACTATGGTGGTAAGGGAGGAATTACCGTCGTCGTCAGTTACTTCCAGGGTCACGGTCTTCGGACCGGGCTCTCTCCAGCCAACCAAGGGATTGCTAAGGCTAGACTCTGTTGAAGAGAAATCTGAGGTTAGGGTCATGCCTCCTCCATCCAGATTTACACCGCCTTCAAATTGCCAGTTGTACTCAACGATCATCCCGTCGCTATCGGTGAATATTTCAGGCATTTCTATTGGGGTCAGGGTGAAGGTCTCCAATGAATCGTCGAAAACCAGTTTGGGAAGTCTGTTCAGTATCCTGATGAAAATCGTGTGCTCAACTTCGTGCAACCCATCGCTAACTGTCAGTGTTAATGTGTAGACAATTCCATCTGCGCTTCCATCCACCCACGAGTGACTAGACTCAGCCAAACCGACCCCTGAAACGCTCTCGCCATCACCCCAATCCCAACTGAATTCCAATTCTTCTATGGGGAGGTTGTCAGTGGTTCCTCTAGCGGAGAACTCGACCTGCTGATTCGTCAATAGTACCAATTCGTCAGTCACCACCACCCCATCCACCGAAATTTCGGGTATCGGGTCGGAAGTGTCCTGAACTAGAACATCCCAAGATTGGCTTTCTGAGAAATATCCGCCTTGGTCCATAACCGTCAAGACAATGGTGTACTCTCCTGGATTGAGGTAGGGGTGGACTGGATTTTTCAATCCGGAAGAAACGTTATCCCCCAAATCCCAGAAGTAACCAATCGGAGTCTCGTTGTGGGAGAATGTCCCATTGAGTTGTCCGAAACCCCACTCGTCATAACCCGAACCAAACATATTCACAGGCAACCAAGTCTGAGTTACGTTTGTTGAGATTGAACCAGAAGCTACTGGTTCCATGTTGGCCAGCTCGACTGGGAGTGAAAAAGCCTGGTCCACCAGAGCATCGGTAATGTCCCTGATGCTCACCCCGAACGTCCAGTCCCCTGTGTGAGGGGGCGTAAACCACACAGTCTTCTCAGTTGGAATGCTGTTTCCTGCGGTTGCAGAGAAGACCAGGGTGTCGATCAGGGTGTTGTTCACATATGCGTCTACAGAGACCTCCAAGACCTCGAAGAATGCATTGGAAACTATGTCCAAATCAAGCTCAACGCTATCATCAACGCCATTTCCGTCCCTATCAAACGAATCTATGGTGTTGATTGAAATTTCAGCAGGATCTGTAATCAACTCAGCTTGTACAATCACCGATGCCGAGGGATAACTCCCAGTCGTAATCCCGCACGTCATGTAGTTGTAGTCGCAGTCGTCAACAGCGGACTCGAACCAAGTAGTCAGCCAAACCTCGTCAGTCGTGTTGCCAAATCCATGAACGAGCCCCGTTGCAGCTCCAGAGGAAGGATCGACTCTCAGCCTGCTCATGGACCAACTACCAGTCGCCGAATCACGAGAAAGAACTGCTCCCTCGAATCCGAACTGGGTTGGCTGAACCATCAAGTTAAGCGGAGCTCCAGAGCCTTGATTGAATTTGTAGGCCCTCATCCCCCAGCCTTCAACGGCCTGGCTAGGGCTCGACCATGAGTTGACCCATTGGTCGTTGAATCCACTCATCTGCACCCTGCAAATAGATGCAGCAATACATCCAGCGGTCAAGTCCAGATTGGAGAACCCAAAAGCCCCCTGGGCGCTATCAATCGAAACGGCCATGGTGAAGTTAGCGAAGATATCGCTCATCGTGGTACCGATGGAAGTGAAGCCCGGCTCGGGATTGTTGGCCAGATTCTCAATGCCCGCTCCTCCGGTGGCCGTATCGGCAACTAGGCTCCTTATTGCCGAACCTCCTCCAAGCTTGTCGGCAAGGTACATCATGAACATGAATCCCGCTCCATAGTCTGCAATTCTCTGATTCCACCACCTCACGCTCATGTTGGAATTCTGCGACCATTCGTTAGCGTGCCCAGTAAGTGTGCTGGTCACTCCAAAGCACAAGTAAGCAGCCATATCAGCGGCACCTTCGTCGATCCAGATGAACTCATACGGATCTCTTGCATTGTGCAGCAAATGTTGAAACTCATGGGCTAGGATCGTATTTCTCCAGCTCAAGTCATCCACGTCAACGAAAACAGCTTCTCTGGTGGACGCCAGTCCGGGTACGAAATAGCCCCCCACTGATGCAGCGCCGTCTATGGCGAGAATCACAATCTCCACTTGGCAGTTATTGTCGACATCCGGGGCTGAACCGAAGTAGTTAGTATTCGTTGGGAAAATGGTTGACTCCCATGTGGAGGTAATGTCGTTAAGAGTTGTAGAGGGTACAATTTCCCCATCCTCGACGAATACGACAGAGTTCGACGATACCTTCTGCACCGTGGCGGAAATCGTCCCACTGGCTGTAGAAATCGTATCAGTATCTCCCTGACTCCATGCAGCCTCGCAACTTCTTACCGAGTGCCTCGAATTCTGATATGCCTGGGAGAATGGTAGGACAACTCCTGGATAACCCTCCTCAACCCACTGCCTTTTCAGGAAACCTGTGGCCGAGAAAATGGGTTCATCGCCCCCGGCAAACATGTACTGCTTGCCCTCAATAGGGGGGACGAAATCCGATAGGTCGCCGGTGATTTCGATGCTTACTGGGGCCTCCTCCGAAGGAACTGCGGCTGCTAACGGAGAAAGGCTGGCCAGGAGCATCACTGAAACAATCATTACTGCGGAGGAGATAGAGTTGCAGTGTTTCCGACCCATATCTCTCAACACTCCGTGTTGTATCCAGTATCTTTCGGTCCTAAGACGTATTTTAACATCGATGGAGCATCGTTCGTACATGAGTCACGCGGGCCGCCCCCGTATTCAATCTCGCGCCCTCGCCCTAATCCTCATTTTCTCACTGCTATGTACTCCTGTCGACGCTGCTTCAGAGGAGCAAGAAATTGGTGGAGAAGTGGTTGTCATAAGGTCGATTCCGCATGACTCGGGGGCCTTCACTCAGGGGCTTGTAATGGATGATGGGAGGCTATTTGAGAGTACGGGATTATTTGGCGAGTCGACTTTGAGGGAAATTGATGCTACATCGGGTGAGGTAATCAGATCCACAAATCTAGAATCTTCACTTTTTGGGGAAGGGATAGCCGTCGTAGGCGACAAGATATTCATGCTAACATGGCTAAATCAAACTGCCTTAGTTTTTGATATGGAGACCTTCAACCTCACATCGGTCATGAATTACGAAGGAGAGGGCTGGGGGCTGTGTTTTGATGGGTCGTCATTAGTGATGTCAAATGGCACCTCGTCCATTTCCTTCAGAAATCCGGAAAATTTTGAGATTATTCGCTCAATCGAGGTGACCGACTCCGGCGGAAATGAAGTAATAATGATCAATGAACTAGAGTGTGTCAGAACAGACTCAGGCGACAAGATATTCGCAAATGTCTGGCAGGAAGATAGAATCCTGATGATCGACCCCTCAAATGGGAGTGTCATTGAGGAATTCGATGTATCATTCCTTTCTTCGCAGAATTTAGGAGACAACAACGAAGTCTTGAATGGAATTGCTCACAACGGTTCATCAGAATACTGGATTACTGGTAAGAATTGGACTTCAATGTACTTGGTAGAGCTCACCACATCACTCCAGTCAGCCGACGGGGAATGCCACCTCGACTGCTCCCCAGATGAGTCATTCGAAACAGAGTGGCTCAGTCCAGCAATCGTGCTGGCCTTGGTGCTTACAGGTATTGCGATATTCATGAAGAATGGCGCCACAGGGAATAAAGACACTAGAGAATCCAGCAATCGGCATGATGAACAGCCTACTGCCACGCCGCAAATGCAGCGAAGCGGGGGTGAAGATAGGTGAGCGAAGAGTTCGAGGAAGAGATCGATCGAAGGACCGGCCTGGAATTGTGGCTTTCCGACCTCTCGACAGATTCAGCCACTCGAAACCTGGGCGCCTTCCTGATAGCCATGGGAAGCATTCTCGGAGTCATAGTCGGAATGATGCTAATTTCTGGTAACGTTAGTGACATTCTTTCGGGCGAGCTAGATGACTCGGGAGCCCAAGCAGACGTATATGGAATAGTCGCCACTGAGTTAGTCGATAACACAACTGGCGGCGATCATGTCGAAGGCGTCACAGTGAAGGTTTTCGATGACCTAGGAATAGAGATCGGAAGTGACGTTACCGACTCTGGGGGCAGGTTCACAATTTCGGATTTGCCACGTAGATCTTCCACTCTTGAAGTAGCTCACCCAGGTAACGTAACAGTTCGTATATTGCTGATTCCGGGAGACCACGCACAAATCCCAATCACTCTGTCGCAGGGAGAAGGCACCCATTCCTCCGACATCAGGGGCGACAGTCATCTAGGCGAGTCGGTATTCATCGGAACTGCTGTGGCACTAATGACCTTGTTTTCCGGAATTGCCGGTTTGGCAGGCGCGGCAGAGGCGAGAAAAGGGTTGAGCTACCGGAGAACGTGGTGGCTATCCTTCGTCGGGCTATGGAGCAGGGGGATGATGTTCGTGGGACCTCTCCTCATACTTTCGGGAATGGGCCTCGCGAGCCTCTCTAAGACTCAATTCTACGACGTCTATTCGAAGGAAGAGTGAGGAAATGTACCTAGTCACAATAGAGGGCGGAGATGGGAGCGGCAAGGGCCTAGCGACCAGGGTGGTCGCTGAGGTAATGCGTAGGGAGTTCCCCTTCGTGACAGTCGACAAAACCGGGGAGCCAAGGAGGGAGCACCCCCTTGGTAGGCTCGCAATCGAAGCAGTAAGGAAGAAGCAAATGTCGCCCGAGGAAGAGGCGGGGCTGTTTGCCGCCGATCGGGTCGATCATTCTCACGGATGGATTCTCCCCCGACTTGAACAGGGCAAGGCAGTGGTCAGTGAGAGAAACATCCACTCATCCCTCGTTTACCAGGGAATTGTCGGTGGAGCGGGGATCGAAAGAGTTGCCCACATGAACTCAGCCGCATTGGTTCCAGACCTGTGCATATGGGTAGATTGCGACCCCGAGGTAGCATTGAATCGAATCAAGAGTGGGACCCTAAGGGCCCATTCAAACAAGGAAGAATACTTCGAGACAACCGAGTTACAGAGGAAGATCAGAGAGGGTTACAGGGCACTGCTTTCCGGCGAAAAAGAGATGCCAGTCCCGTTCGACATGGGTGCGATAATCGGGCCCATTCTGAATGAAGGGTCTGAGGATGACTTCAAGAATCGGCTAAAGGGCGTAATCAGGAGATTCCTTCATTCGCGCCCAAGCCCTGTCAATGTCGACATCGAAATAGTCGATAGAAATTTGTTGATGGGACTGATTAGAAATTCAGATGGCCAGACCACACTGGAGGGACTCGGACTGGAGCCAACAAGTTCGAAGGAAAATTGGCTCGGGGGAAAGGCCCCTTGGAGGGTGATAAAAGAATCCCAGAAGGAACATGAATCAGTAATTGAATCAGTGGAGGAGGGAGAGAGAGTGGATGTACCACACCATGTCCTCTCCCATTCATTCTCGTCGGTTCTTGGAACACTGTCCCTGATGGGTTCTGCTGATATCAGGGAGTTGCGCAGCTCCCTAGGGCCAGTTAGGACGGTCTCTGAGAGGCATACCCAGACCATAGTGAAATACCTGCACGAGAGATTGGGATGGATACATCAACACCGCTCATTAATTGGAAGAGAGGCCCCTCGCTCGCAACTAAGGGATGAATACAGATCAATAGGTCTACTGTCAATAGCAATCTGGCCCCTCAGGGATGCAATAGTCAAGTGGAATAGAGAGAACCCAGGGGCGCATCTAAGATTCTCAATGGGCCAGATAGTCAAATCAGGGCATCACCCTGCAGCCATAGAATCGGTTATCCAGAGGCTCAGGATATTGGGCAGTGGAAACGACTCCTCGGACATTCCAGAAGGCCCAGATGAACTTGTTAAGTGGTGGTTAGAGTCGTAGATAGCTACTTCTGAATGAGTTTTGCACCATGTGGAAGGATGACCGAAGAAGCCCCTTCAAAACCGCTCGCTCTAGCACAAAGTGACGCACAAACGAACCATCCGGTAACTAATCCCGCCGCCATTCCTGTCGTCAGCCTCAATGGATTGATAGACTCATAATCGGTGAGTAGCTGAGTGAATCCATCTATCGCCATTGGAACAATCCCCAAAGCAAGCAATATGATCATGTTCCTCATCCTTTCATCGTTGGCGTAGGTATTTTCCAATAGTTCATCGGGAAACACCGAGAGAAATGTGTCTCTGATAGTCCAACGATTAAGTCCCCTAGAACCAAATAGTGCAGCGCCGATAACGAATCCCAGAAATATCCCTATGTCTCTTGTACAGACTGGCATCTGATTCCCATTAATTTCCCATGACCTCTCATGCTTCTGATGGCAATTTAGATCTCCAAACCCATATGTAAATGCAAAAACCGGATTCAGGTTCTTCCATGCAAACGGCCCCCCATGGAGGAGCTGATCGTGCCCCATATCACCACTTTCGCCCCCATTCGTATTACCCCAGCTACTTTCCGTGGCATAGTCCAATGCATTCGCTCTGCCCGAGAGTTGAGGTACGGACCCCTCCGGCATGGCCATGGGGACTAGGAAGCATAGCAGTAGGTAAGCCCCTCCAATCCCCCCAAGAATCTTGGAGACTCGGATTTCTCTGAACCTATCTCCTCTCCCGTTCCTTTCTAGGTCCATGAAGGACGGACAAGCAATCCGGAGTTCAAACTTCCTGTTCGACCCACGCCCTCTTGAGTGGGGGCCCCTTGGGAGTAGCATGGCAGAGGTTAGAATTCGTGATGTCTTTGCCATCTCCCTTGTAGCGGGATTAATGGTTGCAACAATGATAACCTTCATCGCAATTTTTGCCAGTGGATTAGACAATCCAGATGTCATCTCGTCTCTCAGATCGGGTTTTGTCGTGGGAGCTGCTGCTGCTGCCCTCATTGCAATTTTTGGCTTCTACAGGGTCAATGAAATGGCAAGCTCAGCCAAAGACAGAGATGAAGAGAGGCTGGAGGAGTTGCATAGGCTCAGAGCAATCCTCTCGCCAATAGAGGAAAGGGCACCTCCTGAGATGGGCGGATGGGTTGTCGGCGAGAAGGTCAGAAGGGACCGTGGAGTTTTGATAGTGGACTTGAAGGGACTGGACGCCCCTTCTGCCGCTGCAGTAGTCGAGAGACTCGTTGAAAGGAGAAGTGATCTAAAGAGAGTGAAGATTTACACAGGCAAGTCCGAACAAGAATCCAGCATTGTTTCTGATCCAGGGGTCAGGCCTGCTGTACTTCAGAGGCTAAGGATAGATGCTGAGAGGGTCAACTGGCAGGTAATACAGAAGTCCAGTTCTGTGACCCTGAGGCCAATGGGCGTCGCCCCTACTCCGAAGATTTGGGCTACAAGATTTGCAATTTTTGTTATCCCCATGACCACTGTCATGACTCTGGCATTCAGGGATTTAGCCGGTACCGGGCTCGAGTCACAAGGAATGATGTTCGGAGCCGCCTCTGGAATTTTGGTGACTTCACTTGTCTCATCATACAGGGACAGATCCGCTTAGATGCCGAGGGCGACTAAATCATCGGAGAGCATTTCCACGAGCCAATCATGCATCTCCTGACTACCCATTTCAGTGAGGGTTGAGTTCAGGAATGCAGCAATTAGCATGCTCTTCGCCTGCTCGGATGAGAGCCCCCTGGTGCCGAGATAGAATAGTTGATCCTCGTCTACTGGCCCGCTGGCAGTCCCGTGCCCACATCCCACAACCTCATTCTCAGAAACTTCTAGCTCAGGAATTGAATCAGCCTGTGCGCTTTCCGAAATGAGTAGATTCTGGAACAGTTGCGCAGCATCGGCACCTCTGGACCCTTCAGCGACCCTAAGCATCCCAGTCCCCACAGTTTTGCTGTTTCCCCCGCAGGCCGAGTGCCAGTCAAGACGGCTATATGTTTCCGGAGCGTCATGATGTATCTCTATGTGGTGGTCTAGGGACATTTCATTAGCCGACAGAATCGATCCGAGGACATTCAGATTGCCCCCCGGTTCACCCATCCTGTATCTCAGGTCAGACTTGGTCATTTCCGATCCGGAAGAAATCGTTCCAGCCGTCACCTGGGAGTCCCTGTCAATATGTATGGCGTCAACCCTGAGGAGGGTCCCGCCGTCCATTAGATTGACGACTACGTCGCTTGTGTTCGACCCCTCTCCTGAAGTCCCTGTCCTTAGCAGGCCCATCCATTCGCAGTCGCCCTTTACCAGTGTTACCAACTCCAAATTTGCATGCCTTCCAATCTTCAAGCAAACGTGAACAGCTGATATTGATGACCCCGCATCAATCTCCAACACCACCGTCTTGCCGGCATTAAATCCCGGATCCACCTCTACTGTCCAGGAGGACTCCTCAGTAATCGCTCGCATGAAGCTAGAAGTCGTAGCGTCCGTCTCGGGAAGCCCTTCGACCTCCCCCGATCCATGGATTAGCCTGACTCCATCAGGAATCTCCCCTTCTATGCAAGACAGACTCAATTTGGGCGCGCTAATCTCGTCAGGAATGTCCCTGATATTGCCTGTTGGGTGAACCCTCTTCCAAGGCGTGTACCTCCAGAGGTGGACGGCCCTGTTCGGCTCCTCCAGTGACAAATACTCCGAACTAGAATCCATGGACACACTCAGCCTATGCTTCCTTCCATCTCAAGGGCCATAAGTTTGTTTAATTCTACAGCGTATTCCATGGGCAGTTCTTTCGTGAAGGGCTCAAAGAAACCATTCACTATCATCCCCAAGGCCTCGGCTTCCGTGTGGCCCCTGCTCATCAGGTAGAACAGTTGCTCGTCTCCGACCTTCGAAACGCTGGCCTCATGTTCGCAGTGAGCACTTGCATTCCCGACCTCCATAGTGGGATATGTGTCGGATCTGCTACCCTCATCCAGGATTAGGGCGTCGCAAACGATGTTCATCCTGCAGTTCTCCGCCTTTGGCATGACTTTCGCCATTCCTCTGTATGAGCCCCTGCCTCCATCCTTGCTAATGCTCTTCGAGAGGATGTTACTGGTCGTATTGGACGCTAAATGGTGGACTTTGGCACCCGCATCTTGATGTTGTCCAGCACCAGCATATGCCACAGAGATAACTTCGGCATGCGAACCTTCCCCCTTCAGAATAACGGCCGGATACTTCATGGTCAGCTTGCTGCCAATATTGCCATCCACCCATTCGATTTTAGAGTTCTCATGAGCAACCCCTCTCTTAGTTACAAGGTTGTATACATTGTTGCTCCAATTCTGAACAGTAGTGTATCTTATGTGCGCTCCAGGCAGAGCAATCAACTCAACTACCGCTGAGTGAAGTGAGTCAGTGGAGTATGTCGGAGCAGTACATCCCTCCACATAGTGGATGCTGCTTCCCTCATCAGCAATTATCAGAGTCCTTTCGAATTGCCCCATGTTTTTCGCGTTAATTCTGAAATACGCCTGAACAGGCATCTCAACACTCACTCCCTTGGGTACATAGATGAAAGAACCCCCTGACCATACTGCTGTGTTCAACGCAGAAAACTTGTTGTCACTGAAAGGGATCACTGTCCCAAAGTACCTTTTCACAATATCCTCATGCTCCCTGAGCCCTGAGTCCATATCGAGGAAAATAACTCCTTGACTTTCCAAGTCTTCTCTGATGCTGTGATACACAGTCTCAGACTCATATTGCGCCGTGACTCCAGAAAGCCATTTCTGCTCCGCCTCAGGGATCCCGAGACGTTCGAAGGTGTTCCTGATGTCCTCGGGTACGTCTTCCCATGACTCTCCTGTCTCGTCCGAGGACCTGAGGAAGTAGCATACGTTATCGAAGTCTATACCATCTAGAATTTCCGAATTGCCCCATGTTGGCATCGGCCTCTCCACAAAGTGCCTGTAAGCCTTCAACCTCATTTCTGTCATCCATTCCGGCTCATTCTTTAGCTCTGAGATGTCCCTGACCACCTTCTCCGAGAGCCCAAAGTCGAATCTAATCGTTGAATTCTCAGGGTCGTGCCAGCCTGCCTTGTAGTCGCCTACAGCTTCTCTTGCCTCGTTTGACTGACTCATTCGAACACCTCACCCTTCGCAACCTGCTCCTCTAGCCAGTCGTACCCGTTTTCTTCTAGAAGGCTTGCTAGGCCAGGGCCGCCACTAGCCACAATTTTTCCACCAATCATCACGTGAATTCTATCTGGCTGAACATGTTCTAGTATCCTTGAGTAGTGTGTGATTATTAAAGCCCCATTTTCAGTGCCCCTGACAACCTCATTAATTCCCTCTGCCACTGTCCGGATCCCATCAATGTCAAGGCCGCTATCCGTTTCATCCAAAACCGCGAGACGAGGTTTTAGAAGCATTAATTGTAGAATCTCAAACCTCTTCTTCTCACCGCCGCTGAAGCCATCATTGACATATCTGGACAGAAACGATGAGGGGATGTTCAGTTTTTTCATTGCATGCTTCAAGTCCTCTCTGAATTCCTTCCCCTTTGCAGAATCCTCCCCCCTGACGCTACTAACTGACTTCCTGAGGAAATTTCCAACCTGCAAACCAGGTACTGCTTGGGGATACTGGAAGGACAGGAAAACTCCCGACCTGGACCTTTCCCAAGGTTCCAGTTCGAGGATACTATCGCCATTTAGGAGGACGTCTCCTTCCTCGACATCGTACGATGGATGCCCCATGATGACATTCGCGGCCGTAGTTTTGCCGCTGCCATTACGCCCCATTATGGCATGGATCTCCCCTGAGGGGATGGTTATGTCAATGCCCTTCAGTATGGATGTCTCGTCAATTCCAACGTGGAGATTTCTTATCTCCAGTATTGGGGTTTCCTCACTCATCAACTTCCCCTCGTAGTGTCCTGATGATACACCCTTTTGAATTCTGCTTATGGCAAATCGCCAAACTCAAGGACACAGTAAAGAGATAATGCCCCCTGCTAGGGGCGTGAAAGGGGAGAAAGAGGAACAAACAGGAACTCGCGACAGACTCGCAGAGGCCTATAGCTCCCAAATCGAGGAATTGATGAGGAAGGAGGCAGAAAGGAGGATTTCTGAATCCATCGACCCGATTGAAAACGAGAGACTCCGCGGCCTTTCCTTGTGCTCCCTTGTTGAGTCCGACAGTCCGGAAACGGTCCCTGCCTTGATGTCCAGACTGGGCCCGGTTAGGGCCGCTCTGGATGGTCATGGTGGAGCTTTGGTTCTTTCTGGGTGGAGTATCGAGAAATTGGATTCGGGGGAGAAGAGACTTTCATTGGTCATAGACCTGGACGGAGCTTGCGTATCTTGTGGCGCCGCTCCGGGGACTCTGAAGGGGATACAGGACGACCTCCTGATGGATCAAGAGGTCGATCAGGTCAGGTTCGACTCGTCAATGTTGGAGTGGTTCGACGAACTACAGAGAGAATTCGTCCTGCTCCACGGGGGAGTTACCTTTGTCTAGATATTTCTCCCCTTAGGAACTCCATTGATTCCGAGGCTAGGCCCAGTACGGTGACTTCTTCACCTTCCACCAGCTTACAATGTATGGAAGCCTCCCCAGCTAGGTCATAGCTCCCGGCCTTGCCCCTCCAAGATTCACTTTTTATCAACTCAACCATGCTCTCCTCCGAGAGATCCTCGAACTCAACGATCGAACTCTCAGTCCAAATATTAGATGTCCAGCCCCCATGCAGGGAGATGTCGAACAAAGGCCCGCCTGGCCTGCTGAGTATCGCTGTGGAAGACCACACCCTATGCCTATTTCCCGACAATCTAAGGAGCATTGCGACCGCCTCCGAATCGCTATTTGGCTTACCCATGGAAACCAAGTGATCGTCGGGGTCTTCAACGAGAGTGTCGGAGACTATCACCATGTCGAAAACTTCGTTTTCTCCGTTTTTTTCGCTATTCAATATTGACTGCTCCTCCGATGCGCTCATCGCCTTTGCCATGCAGGTGAACTCAACCTTCTCGCTCACGTCTAGAAAACCGGGAGCCACTGCTTCCTCAGCAGAGAGCCCCCTTGAGTGGAAATTAACCTCTTCACCCTCCAGGAAGGAAGCCAACCAGTCCCGTCGCCTCTCGGACTCGGAGGCGAGCAGAATCCGGGCCATCCTTTCACCACAGGGTGATTCTCTCATCACAGACTGGGCACTTTGCCACCTTTAGCCCACTGGAGACTTCGAACCTACTTCCGCAGGATTCGCAAAGGACATTCCTATTCATTGGCATTGGGGGCGGTAGTTCAGAATTCTCAACTCCTCCGGCAATCGGCACATTGGGCGGTGTAATGGCCATGTCAGGAGGGGGAAGTGGAGGCAGAGGGCTGGTAGGTGCGGGTTGGGACCTTATCTCCCTCCTTAGTTTCCTCTCAGAAGCGCCCTCGCTCTGTACAACCTCCTCCTCAACCAATTCCACATCGCTCGAACTGACTGAAATATCACTCTCAAGTATCACGTCTACAACATCCTCCTCGAGCATAACAACGCCAGGGGCGGAAGTCCTCCTCCTCCTGCCTATCCACCTCGCAGCCCTAACTGTCATTGTAAATAGGACAATAACGCTCAGGAAAATTACCGTGAGAGCAGTACCTCCCAGTAGCACATTGAAATTCTGCTCGTCCAAGCCAAGTGAAATTCTAATCATCTCCAAGAAATTACTCTCTCCCGATTTTGGCGTTGAGTCATCAACTAGGGCCCTTATTTGCCAGCCACTTTGCGATGTATGGAGAATTACTGCCTCTCCTCCCACGGGGGACCTGTCTACGACACTAAGCCTCCCAAGCCCAATCCTGTCAGAAAGCCCAATCCACCCATCCTCTGCATTGATCATCCCATACTGCATCTGAGGGCCGCTCGGGCCAACGAAATCAAAGAAAACCTGGACCCCCCTTTCCGTCTCTAGCAATTCGATCGCTCCAAGGCCTCTAGATGGGACTCTCACCTCGTTCTCGCCCATAGTGGTAAATGTGGAATCGGCAATCACCGCCAATATCTCAGAATCATCTTCCTCGCCTTCTCCCCAGACCGCTACGATTACTTCTTCTCCATCGTCAACTGAAACAATCATTTCCGGAGAGAAGGCATGATCCCCAACCGCCTTCCTATAGCCCCATGATGATTGATCAGGCAGTCCATGCGCATACCAAAGTCCCAACCTGTCAATGCCTGTGGTGTCATTTCTCAGAGATTGGTAAAGTAGGTGCACGTCTTCGTCTCCAAACTCTATGTCAACCGGATCGGTCATGCCAGCAACTAGGTCTAGTTCACTGACGGCTGCTGGGTTCATTTTCCAATCCGAACTCTTGGTCGGGGCATCCGAACTCAACACGAAAACACTGGTTATGTCTTGTTGAGTGCCGGCAGTGAAAATGTCCCTGTGGTAACCGGCTATGATTATCTCCGAGTCCTTCACATCCATATCCAATCCCCAATACTTGCCATCGGATAGAAGGATTGGCGGCATTATGTCCTGTATCGGCGTTAGCTGGCAGCTGGAATCTAGTGTTGTGTAACTTACAGTCTGCCTGAAGTAACCGGAAGAATCCAGATACCTCCTGGTCCAGGCAACATGAGCATAGCCGTCCTCAGAACTTACTGTAGAAATGTCACCTGTCCACATTTCCTCGAAAACGTTGGTACATGGCGTCAGGGCGCGATTCAGATTCATCCTGTGAAGGCCAAGGGCCCCCTCATTCTCTGTTATCACAATCCCTCCCTCTTCGTCTAAATCAATTATCTCAACAGGCACCTCTCCCACAGAGAATGATGCTAATCTCGAGCCAGTAAGGCTAGTCTCGTCCACAAGTATCACGGATTCTATCTGGTTGTTGGACCAGTCCAGATCCGCCAATGTCGAGCCGGCTAGGGTGACTCTAACCTCTATTGGTCCGGAGGCGTTAACCCAGTGGGCAAACGAAACCTGCGAGGCGCCCTGCCCAACTACCAGTGAAATGACGGTCGAAGAAACTGACTCCCATCCGAGGGAGTTCCTAATCTCAAGTGTGGCCTCTACGTTGGTAGCGTCGCTAGATCCCAGATTGTCTACTCTGGCAGTAACCAGGAATTGCTCTGATGGCCGGGGGATTGATGGCTCAGTTCTAACGGCACCCTCTCTAAGTGCAAGGTCAATTCCTTGCGGCCTTTGAATGATGGGGAATGTAACGGATTGCTCGTTGTCGTCCTCATTAATTTCCTCAATGCTATTGGACGGGTCGAGGGAGACAGTCAGCATTTTCTCGCCCACGGTCGAGGGATTCCAATACAGAACAACCTCAATTATATCGCCGCTACCGATACTCGGGACAACTATCTCATCCTTCCTAGCCCCATTCTCCTTGAGGTAGACACTCACCTCTGCAGCATCCAGGTCTCCGTCATTCCTAACCTCGCATCGCACTTCGAGGAATGTGTTGACGTACGCTTCTGAAATGGTAATGCCATACTCATCAACCGAAATTCCGCTTCTGAAAATTAGATCAGGAGCAGGCGGGTCATTGTCTACCTCAACAGTCCTCCTCACTTCCTCCGAATGCACCCCGTCACCACTAATTATCCTGACAGAAATCCGGTAGAACCCATCATTCACATCAGTTGTATCCCAATTGACCGACCAGTCCCCAGTACTGCTGCCGCTCCCCCCAAATTGGTCTATCGTGTCCCAAGAATCAGTACCAAGCCTCCATTGCACGGTTCCCCCGTTGACCGACTCCCAAATCCCGTACACGTTTGTATTGCCGGAAACTGGGGCCTGGCCGCTCGGTCCCCCAAGGCCGATACTTACCAGTCCAACTGGATGCTCGCTCTTCTCAATCTTGCTCCATTGTTCGAATTGGTTCCGGGCCTGAACTTCAACAATTATGTCCTCCACATTGATGTCGTCCTCGCTGAATTCGGGGACGCTGAAGGGGGTGGACCAGTTTACTGTCCCTTGGGCTGCATGCCAATCCACAAGCACGACAGTCTGCTTGGGGGAGTCGTCCGGCCTATGCGTGTAAGCTATCTTGACCCTGACTTCCTCGACAGTGCCATTTGTATCGGCATCCTCGTCTATGTGCCCTCTAACGCTGTAAGTCTCACCTTCGACTAGCCAAGAATCCTCTTCAGGGGTTTCGATCACAATCCATTCCCCTGCGCCAGCTGGGGGCGGCTCAGTCTCGTTCCCGCTTCCTCCGCCTCCCCCTGTTTCTCCAAGAATTGCTTGCAGGACCATCTCCCCATCTACGATTCCAAATCCATATTTATCATTCCACTTCTGAGTGACGCTTGGTTCTGAAGCCTCTCCCCTTGTCTCAGAATTATTTCGTAGTATATCCTTTACTTCCTGAGGGCTCAGGCTGTCATCCATTTGTAGCATTCCAGCAATGAACCCGGCCACTGCAGGGGTGGACATACTGGTGCCCGACATCTGAACATAATTGTCGCTGGCCAATGGCTTTGGCGAACCTGGCAATTGCGAACTTGAGGCAGCGTGCTGCGCAGACATGATGTTTGAACCCGGTGCAACAACGTCAGGCTTCAATTCGTCCCACTCATCATCGTCTCCGTCATCCTCCCGCGGTCCCGAGTTTGAATAAGAAGCAATTGAGTCATCCCCCCTTTCTATGCTGGCCTTGTCGTCAATCGAACCAACGGTTATCGCAGAGTCTGCTGCTCCCACGGAAGTCACCCTCCTGTATCCGTCATTACCAATTGCAGCTACACAGACAATTCCAGCATCAGAAGCGGCATTAACAGCGTTTGCGTCTGCACCTGTGCCATTATCCCCCGGATCGTCCCCGGTCGGATTAGAACTACTGCCAAAGGACATAGAGAGTATGTCGATCCCCCTGCTTGAGTCATTATTTCCCCAGTCGGTATTCACATTCTGGACGGCCCAGTTTATTCCAGCGACCGTATATCCCGAATTGGATGCCCCGGCATCAGTCATGACCTTGATGTCAACAAGATATGCCCCCGGGGCGTATCCTTGGTTATCTCTATCCGAATCTCCGGTTCCAAGGGCTATTCCAGCAACATGAGTCCCATGGCCATCGCCATCATCCGGGTCGTCCCCGCCATCATCGCAGTCTTGCTGATTCCACGAGGTGGCATCGCAACCAGCCACCCACTTGGGGTCGGGTAACTCATCAGGCTCGGCCTCATTGTCATCGTTGTTGTCGGAGAAGTCATCGAGAGAGAAATGCTCGTTGTCCACCCCGGTATCGGCAATCGCAATCACCACTCCAGATCCATCGTAACCATAGTCCCTCATGGTTTCACTATAAACATCGGAATCTCTGACCTTGGAGCCTCTAGTTGCAGTGTTGAGGTAAGGGACCAGAACGTTTTGCTGCTCCACCAGGACGACCCCGTCAAGCATTAGAATGTCCACTAAGGAGCTAACCGGGACATGTTCAACAATTACAGTGTCAATAATTTCAACAGTCCTGAAGTAAGAGCCGTATTCCTCCCAACCGTGCTCCACCAGGACCTCTTTCAGCTTGATAATGTCACCATCTCCTGGGTGCCATGCATAATCCACGAAGATAGCGACAGTCATTCTCCCATCATCCCCCATTATTGCACTAGTCGACACTGAATCCCGTTCTCCCGAGATAATCCACTGGAGCCTGTCGTCCATCCCATTGTTGTCCTGATCGTACCAATATGCAAACCACCATCCAGGTTCTTGAACCGGCCAATCAACATTGTATGGGGGGAGATAGGGCGTCCTGTCCTTTGGTTCGCAAATCACGTCGCCGCAGTAAAGGGGAGGCAGGGATTCACTAACTGGGTGGAACTCCTCGGCCCCTGGAGCAATTTCTTCCGAGGGCACTACTGCTGTGGCGCCACCCGAGAAGTCGAGAAGAATGAGCATCAAGGCTGCTAGTACAGACTGCCTACCTGACCAGTCTCCCCGCATGGCTCTCCTAGAGAGCCAATTTGCGGTCCTGTATAATCTCAACCTGTTAGAGTTCGGAAAAATCGCCTTATGGCCAGTTCAGGTGCTTGCTCGAGATATTGCATTCAATGTGGCATTCCAAGCCAGAAACTATTGCCACAATCTCGCCATCGCATACGGGGCAAATCGTGTGCTCAGATAACTCCTCTAGCCATGCCCTTCTGGTTTCAGGCTCATCTCCCTCATCCCTCAGTCTGGATAGGACCTTGGCCGCCTGGCCTTCCAACATCTTCCCAGATTCTTTCCATGGGTCCGAATCAAGCCTGCCCATTTCGAAAGATTCACGCCTCGATGATGTGCCAGCCTCCCCTTCATGGCCTGGGGAATGGGGACCGCCTCTTGCTATTGGGCGGGCCAAAGAATAGGCTAGGAAAAAACCCCCAACGTGAGCCATATGGGCCACTGTCCCCTCGCCGGCTGTACCGCTTTGAATCGAATACATTTGCCAGACCTCTAGGCCTAGCCTGACGAAGACAATAATCCATATCGGCCATGCCCTTATCAGGAAAAGCAGTGGAAACTCAACTTCATCGTCCGGCCAACATGCCATATATGCCCCAAGCAACCCAAA
>CEUY01037116.1_pt1 | contig 26845 bp, 21 predicted proteins | sample 361481 | NCBI WGS metagenome assembly CEUY01 (sample SAMEA2622737, study PRJEB7988) | marine metagenome | isolation source: saline water (ENVO:00002010), including | reverse complement strand
CCTTGAATGAGAATTCGTTCTACACATGCTGCCAGATCCGTGGTACCAAAGGCCCCTTCAAGAGCCTCGGACGTGGGTCTGTCACCGGCCTTGGCGTCAGACCATATCTCCTCTGTCGCCAGTAAGTCACTCAATTGAACTGATTCCGGGTCATTCTTCCAGAGTTGAACAAGTTCTGGGTCAACTAGGATTTCGTATCTGGCGCCACCCCTCTCAAAACGGGCTGTAACAGCATCGTCTAGGCTCACCATGGTACATCCAGTGCGGAGACCGACTTAGAGGCATGGATGCTCAGGAAATCTTCTCAAGGTGCTTGAGAGCGTCCTCATGGGCCATCTTTCGATAGCCGTCGGCGTCTACGATAGCGATTTCCACCGTATCGGAATTCAAATCATCGTCCATTGACTCCCTGAGGGCCTCAAGTCCCAACTTGATAGCTGCGTTTTGGGTCATATTATCCTTCCATTTGGCCTCAAAATAGTCCATCACAGTAGACTTGCCTCTACCGATTGCCCCAGCTTGGTACGATTGGTAAGCCCCCGAGGGGTCTGTTTCAAAGAGATGAATTCCATCGTTGTCGAGGCCAGCAATCAGCAATGCAGTACCGAAAGGCCTAGCTCCGCCGTACTGAGTGAATGATTGTAGATGATCACACATCTTCTTCACGAGAGAAGTTACTCCAATGGCGTCACCATAGGTCATTTTGTTTATTTGACACTGAACTCTAGCCCTATCAACCAACTGTCTTGCGTCTGCAACCAGCCCAGAAGTGGTAATTCCAATGTGATCATCTATCTGATACATCTTCTCGATAGAGTCTGCAATCACCAGTTTGCTAGAGATTCTCTTATCGACAATCAGAACCACTCCATCCTTATACTTCAGACCGACAGTGGTCGTTCCACGCTTGACAGATTCGCGAGCGTATTCCACCTGATACAGTCTACCATCAGGTGAAAAGGTCGAAACTCCATGGTCATATCCTCGTCCGCTTGGCTGCATGATATCATGTCGTTGCCTATACGCACTCTTATCAATCTTGGTCGAAACCAGTCTAGTTAATCGCGTCATTCATTGATGTGTCCCGACTCGGAGATGCATGAAAGTCGCCGTATTGGCATCTGCGGGCAAGGATTCCTCATACTGTTCCTGGTGGGCCAGGATGCGAGGATGGGATGTCAAATGCATAGTATCAGTCGGCATCAAGTCTGATGATTCAATGATGTTTCAGACCCAAGGTGTCGCCATAGCCGCTCTACAAAGTGCAGCAATGAATGTTCCATGGTTGCCGTTATTGAGTGATGGTGAGGAAGATATTGAAATCTCAGATCTTGAATTCGCATTATCTGGCAATGCTAACTCGGCATCAAACTTCGAAGAGATGTGGCCTGATGGCTGGGTTCGGCCAAAAGATCTGGTTCTGCATGAAGGTGAATTGGATGTGGATGCATTGGTCGTGGGTGCTTTACGATCGGACTATCAGAGAACTAGGATAGATAGGATGTGTGAACGACTAGGAATCATATCATACAGCCCACTTTGGCATCATGACCCTATCTCCCATATGCATGCACTCATAGAGCACGGTTTCGAAGTGATGTTTGTATCAGTATCTGCTGATGGATTGGGAGAAGAGTGGTTAGGGAATATACTAGATGAAAAGTCCCTGCTCAGGCTAGAGAATCTTTCGCAAAAGCACAGATTCAACATAGACGGAGAGGGAGGAGAGTTTGAGACTGTAGTGCTTTCCTCACCATGCATGAATGGAAACATAGAATGCAATACTGAGAGCCTGTGGAAGGGGACCAGAGGCACTTTGATGATACAAGAAGCCAGACTAGCGGGCATGCGCTAGACTCAAACAGGGGTCTAGGGTCCGCAAACCACGGGGAAGGCCGTGACAATATCGCCTCTTGACTACAGATACGGACGCGACGAGGCTAAACACATCTGGTCCAGAGAGGGCCGGCACAGCCGCCAGTTGGAAGTCGAAAGGGCCCTAGTTTGGGCTCATTGCCAACTTGGTAGAGTTAGTGTTGAGGATTACGATGTAATTGCTGATATTGCCGATCCGGGCATAGTCACAGCAGATAGGGTAGATGAGATTGAAGCCGAGACAAAGCACGATATCATGGCACTAACCAAAGCTATGGCGGAGGTTGCTGGAGAAGCTGGTTGGTGCATACATCTAGGTGCAACGAGCAACGACATAGTAGATTCTGCGGTTGCTCTGCAAATCAAAGACAGTATCAAACTGCAAAGAGAGGTCCTGAATCAATTGATTTCAACGCTATGTGAAATTGCGAGCAGGGAGCGTGACACTGTAATGCTGGGGCGCACTCACGGGCAAGCTGCAGTGCCGATTACTTTCGGCCTGAAAGTCGCCGTTTGGGTGGACGAGTTCACTCGCCATTATGAGAGGTTGTCAGAACTCGAGACTCGTGCCACTACTGGCAAGTTCATGGGGGCTGTTGGTACAGGGGCGGCTCAAGGCGAGAATGCTTTTGAGTTACAGAGTTTGATAATGCAAGAACTGGGGCTTGGCACCCCTGTTGCGACCACTCAAGTTGTCGGAAGGGATCGTTATATCGAGTGGGTCGGCTGGATGGCGAATGTTGCCACATCCGTCGAAAAGGTGCTGCAAGAGGTCCGAAATCTACAGAGAAGTGAGATTGCTGAAGTTGCAGAGGCGTTCGACACCAAGAAGCAAGTTGGATCTTCCACTATGGCTCACAAGCGTAATCCGATAACTGCAGAGAATGCATGTGGATTGGCTAGAATCGTACGCTCAATGATTGTCCCGTCATATGAAAACGCCCTACTGTGGCATGAGAGGGATCTAGCAAACTCATCTGCAGAGAGGTTCACGCTCTCGCATTCCATGGTTTTGCTCGATGACATCATGATGAAGACCGTTCGAGTCATGCGCAACCTATCTGTGGATGCCAAGAGAATGCGCGAGAATATCGAATCTCAGAATGGCATGGTCATGGCAGAGAAAGTCATGCTGGCCCTAGTGGACAAGGGAGTTTCCAGAGAGGATGCCCATGAGATTTTGCGTTCAGCATCTATGCAGGCAATCTCAGATGGGAATGGATTGCATGCTGCTTGCTCGGATGATGAAACTGTTTCTTCAGTATTCAATGAGGCTGAACTGACGGAATTATTCATCCCGGATGGACATATAGGCCACAGTGGTAGAATCGTGGACGAAGCTGTGGCTAGAGCCAGTTCTGTGATTGGTTAAGTCAGCGCCATCAACAGCAGCAGGACGATTCCTGTAATAGATGCGAATATCCCGAGAAGCATAATCATCGAATGGGGGCCATATTGGTTTGAGTCGTTCAATGCGACATTGAGGAAACCGTCTTCTGATATCGCACCCATCATACCGGACTCAGATTCCTCAAAGTCTGGTGGGGGTCTCCTTGGAATTCTCTCCTTAGAGGCCATACTACTGCGAAGTGGACTCATTGTATAGCATTCTCGATTGAGATAAAAGGAAACTATTCTTCTTCAGGGAATCTATTCCCGAGCAATCTGTCGAAATCACGCATCGATTCCTCATCCACTCTCGATAGAGACTCTGGGTCGAGGGCTCTGCCAGTGTATTCATCCTCTTCCGGGCCCTCATTGATTCTCCGAGGTACTAACACAATCTGACGGATGAGAAGAAGTGCTGTGAACGAAAGGACAGCTGTGAACAAGTCCGTGTAATTCATTGGATCAGTCTCTTGGGATTCCCATTTTGAGTGGCCTAGCCAGATGGCGTCTGTTTGACGGGGTGGGCTCTACCCAGTCTTCGATAGTGCCAAACGAGTCTAAGTCATGATTCTGACTGAGCCAGAATCTCTGAGACTTAGTGCCGCATTCTAGGCATCTGATGGGCAATCCTGAGCCGGAGCTGCGCATCGTCTTGCCGCAACATAAGGGGCGTGAAGTAATTCTTGGTACTGAATCTTGGAGTGAAAGCCTCTCCAAATGGATAGAATCATCTGGTGCTGTAAGTCCAACCCAGGAAATCACATCTCCAGGATGCAGAGTTCTCAGCAACCTGTTAACCGGTCCACCTTCACTGAATGCCACCAGTTTAGTTGCAATACCGCGGACAGATACAGTGACGTTGGAATGGGCCCCCTTGGTGTGTTCGGGATGAGTCAGCACGGTCCCTGAACAGGAGCCGTTCACATGATCATCGGAGAGTTGGTTTGTTACATGGATGGCATATCTGGTCGAGTTCTCCACATCACTGCGCAACTGTAACCAGAAATGTGCTTGCTCTACCGATTCAGAAGAGTCGCCTCGAATCCCATAGAGTACGGGACAGGGCGTCCTAGGTGCAATCAGGCCCTTTCCTTTAGTTGGGTCTCGATTCACGAATGTGCGTGGATGAAATTCTTCCATTTCTTGTACAGCTTGCGATGTGATCACACGCTCAGTACCGATATTTTTGTCATTTCTCCAAGCGATTAATTCCCATGTCGAGTCTTTAACCGGAGACCATGCCACAGCTGCACTGGCTCCGATGGCTCCCCACTTCCTATCACCACAATACACGGTCATTCCCAGTTCCTCAATCTCATGTAGTCTTGAATTCAACTCAACGTAACTCATTACTGCGTCTTTGTACCAGTTTAGAGGGGGGTCTGAATCGCAGATAATCAAAACCGGAGAAGAAGGCGTTGATTCGGTATCGAAAGGTTCGGATTTTTTCAGCAACTCTTCGAACCAGATTTCACACTCCTCCTTCAGAATTTGGTGAGTATTCGAATCTAATTCGATTACAGCCGACAGTGCGCCGTTACCTCTGGTCCTTCTAGGTGCGAATGGCCATAGTCGAACCAATCTTCTACTGACTACTGTGAATCCATGCTCGCCGTTAGACAGGTGATTCAGCAGATCATCGAAGCAATCTGTAGTGCAGCCGGCAGTAGGATGGTCGGTGTCATCTAGGCCAATTACAACCGTGTCTCGCGACATCAGAGTATCTCCTCCAAAACACCACTGATTCCATCCTCAGGGCTACACAGATAGCTCTTGATTCCATATCTGGTTGCAGCGATGATATCCACTTGTCTGTCACCCACCATGAAAGAGTTTGAATCATCAGGCCTATCTAACCAATCGTCACCATAGAGCAATTCCAAATCGGTAAGATTGGGATCTACTGCCGCTTTGTCGATCAATTGTCTCCCAGCCTCCAGCATTCCAGGGAATGGTTTGCGTGCCCATGCTCCTTCCCATGGTGCGTAGGGGCTATGCAGGACGAGATCGAAATGTGCATCCGAGTCCTCTTCTAATACCATATGCTGCAGCCGCTCGTGGATTTTCGCTAGATTATGACTAGTCCAAAGGCCCCTTCCAATAGGTGATTGATTTGTTACTACGCATACACGGTAACCCATTCTTCTGATGGTTCCGATAGATCTAGGAGAATTAGGCAATAGTACGACTTCATCGGGGTTGTTGATGTAATTCTCAGAACCGATATTGATGACCCCGTCTCGATCCAGAAAGGCTATGCTTCCGTTCCATGAAACCCCTTCGGGCATGTTTGGCAGGAAAAGAGGCGCGTTGAGTTCTACCTCATCTCTACAAGGGACTAGCAGGCTATCACAACCCTTTGTGAGCCTTGATGGCCTCCTTCACGATGTGGTTGATGACTAACTGAATGTCTTCGATTCTTTCCATCGACCCAGTAGGGGCGACGATTGCCACATCAGCAATTTCAGCGATTTTGCCTCCTTGCGAGCCATCGATGTTACCTGTCACGGCTACAGTTGCACAGCCGTTCTGTCTAGCGAATTCTAGTCCGTTTACGACATTGGATGATGTGCCTGAGCCGCTGTATGCGACCACCAAGTCTCCTTTGGAAAGGAATGTAGAGAGTTGGCCAACGAATACGTTACTGTAATCTGTGTCATTAGCCCATGCAGTCATTGATGCGACATTATCCGTGTGGGAGATTGTCTTGATTGAGAGTTCCTTAGACCAATCTCCTGCACTATGTGATGGAGTTGCCGCACTGCCACCATTGCCTATGAAATGGATGCATGCGTTCGATTCCTGAGCATGTTGTACCATCTGCCAGAATTGTTCGATGGGGTCTCGGGGTAGTGAATCAAGAGCCATTTTGAGATCCGAGATGTATGAATCTGCGAACTCTTTGAAGTCAAACCCCATATTGCTCATAAGTGCCCCGGGGAGGGCATCATATTTACGGGTTAATGACTCGAAACAGGTTATGGAGGAGCCAATAGGGTTGTTGGTCAAACATCTGGCTGAGTCCCTAGGAGTTACCGATTCGGCCCTCAAGCTGCTGATTTGCGGATTGGGTGCAATGTCGCTGGCAGTGGGCTTTCATCGTCAAAAATTGCATCACGCACCGTACTTCTCTGCGTTTGGATGGATTGCAATTGGCTTGTTCCTATATTTACACTCATCTTACTATGTCGAAATACAAGACCCTGTTCTGGTCTTAATGACTGCTGCTGCATTGCCTTTGGGAATTTCTTTAGGGGTTTGGGAGATTAAGAATTGGGACAATGTTCCTGAGTCTTTAGTTTGGTTCCGTGGCTGTGTTGTTTGGGCTGTAATTCCTTACTTTGTTGCATACAGTGTCCCCAACCTGAACATGGCACTAGTATACGCAACGGCATGGAATACCGAAGTAATGTTGGAGTTCGCAGGACTAGGTAGTTACCAGATGGGACCAATGATGGTGGATTTGCATGGAGGAGGGGAAATACCTCTGTCAGAATGGGATGGTAATAGATGGATTCTGACTGAGCCTCTCGGTGATAATGGATTCTTCATTCCGCTGGAGCACTCCGATGGAACTCTAGTAAGCGTGAGTTTCATCCTAGCCTGCTCTGGTTTACAATCAATGATAGTCTTCGTTGGAGCAATAGTGGCCTTGCAAAGCGTCGATTGGAATCGTAAGGCAAGAGCTCTACTGATTGCTGTGCCAACAATACATGTTCTGAACACATTTCGCAATGCAGGCATAGTATGGCTCACTGACTCATATCCCGATTGGAAATTCATGGGCATCGAGATGTTTGATTTCGCTCACAGTTATGCTGCCAAGGCAGCCAGTCTATTCGCAATGTTCCTGATGGCTCTGGCTCTGTTTGACCTGTTGCCAGAGTTGCATAGGCATATCATGCGACTATTACCGAAGGGGTTGACGCCTAGCAAATCTAGTGGGTGACTACCGAGTACGTAATTTCTCGTATAACTTACCGGTCAGTCTAGTATCATGTTCCCATGCGAACTCTTTCATTACCCTGAGAGCTTCCTTCTCTAAGTCTGAATCGCCTACGAAATCGGTGATTTCAATTGTGCCGTCCCTAGTATTGGCCTTGAAGGCTGCAATGGGCTCTTCATTGTGGAAAACCATGTAAGCCGAACCAAATGCAAATCTCTCCCTCAGAATACCGCCAAAGTAGTGAATCAGGTTATCAGATGGAGGGACGACAAGATCCCTAGTCTTGCGTAGTGAAGAAGAGACTTCAAGCATCTCTTGTCTGCCCCAACAGATATCTTGGAGATCATCCACTAAGAATCCCTTAATCAGTGTACCATCCTCTTCGAATTCGTGCATCACATCGCTAATCTCTTCGGCAGAAAATGGTGATCCTGCAAGCCTCTCGACCTGTTTTAGTGAAACTACAGGATATTGACTCACCAGATCTTTGAGATAGTCTCTTTTGACCTCCCACAAGTCGGCCTCTGGGAGTGGTGTGACGGTCTTGAATCCGCCTCTATAGTCCTGAACTAGATGGCCGCTTCGTACCAACGGTGAAATCAATTTTCTGAATTCTGATCTCTTCATTGCATGTCTATCCATGTAGACAGTAGGGTCGTTATGCTCGCTGAAGAACTGCAAGATATCTTCGTCTTCCTCAGATGCTACCACATTCCGGATAGTCAGCAAGCGTTGAAAGTGAGCAAACTTAGCCCAGACCTGATGTCCCCTCAGACTCGTTCCCTGATGCAATTGATGGGCTGCTGCCATGGAGTGCAGGTCGACTCTGAACATCTCGCAGCGACCACGTAGAGCAAAGTCGTCTCTGACCTCACTCAAATGCTCAAGAGCCATGGTTTCGTTCTCAAACCTGCTATCTTGATGCATCCTGTGCTGATTGAAGAGCATCCTGTAGACCTCCCTTCTGGAACGAGGTTCGACAACTCCTCCCCTAATGTAACGCTCTCCATCACCCATCGATGAAAATCCAAGTTCGCTAAGTATGCCCTGGATGTTTTCATCACAGTCGTGTACCGGTACGCCATTGAATGCATGAAGAACTGAAACATCTACGAGACGATCCCTATAGTTCTCCAGTAACTCAGAGAATGCATCCTTGAATTCATCCAAGTATGAATGAGGGATATTGATGTCCTTGATTTCTAGATAGTCATTTACTACGAACATCAGGATTCTGCCAATAGGATCGACGCCTTTGAAGACTGGATGATACCAACCCTGCTTGAGTATTAGCCGAATCTCATTGATGAAACGGCTGCAGAATGGATCCGACTGAGACAGGATTCTCATTTTCCGGTCCTCCGGAAGGGGCGAGATTAGTGCCTCCGCATCCTCTTGAGAAGCATAGTAATCTGTTGGATCTGGCTGCAGTGCAACGACTCTTTGGATTCTGTCGGAATCCTCTAGATATCGAAGTGTATCTGCTAATTCTTCCACGGGTCGGCTGACGAAGAATCGCAGCGTATGGAGTCTAATTGGGCCGATTCTATTGATCAATTCGACTAAAGCATCTTCAAAAGGTAGAGGATCTATTACTCCGTGCACCTTATGGAAAATTGCTAGTGACCGTTTTCTGTTAGGGACTTCTTGGTACTGCTTGTAGACTACCAACTGCCTCTCAATGTTGCCAATCGCGCCCTTTAGGCTGCGTTGAAGATGGGCGTGCTCCTTGCCCTTCGGATAGTCCGCAAGCAATTCGGCTCTAGTGATTCCCCCTGGGGGAATCTTGTCAAGTAACTCTTGCTCTAAGTCCCCTAGCCATGGTTCGCTACGAAGACCGGTAAGTATGGGAATCATGCTCTTTAGCGTATATCCGACTCTATTATGGAGCAATCTTCCATTGACCACATCAGAATCATGCTTGATATCCTTCCAATCTCTGAATCGGTAGTTGCTAACCCTATGGAATAACTCGTCTCTCCTCTGAATCAATACTGATGAGCGGATGGCATCAGCTGGCTCGTCATGAGTAGTGAATGACTTGTTTAGAAGAAGTGTCTGTAGAGTCCTGTAATCAACAACATCAATACTGCCTCCGGTGATCCTATACTCGTCCATCCTGAGGATGTATTCGCCCTCTTCAGTCTGCTTGAAGAAGCCTATGGAAACGAGATTGCGCATCTCCAATTCTTGTAGAACCGATTCTACCTGAGATTGAGGGAATGGTAAGCGGGCGCAGATTGTATCGGATGTCTGAGGGCCCTCTGATCCTAGCATGTCCAAGAGTTTTAGTCTCAGACAGTCGAGGGGATCTGAAAGGCTAGTCTGCTTCCACTTGTCGGGTCTTCCTTCAGTGAAATTTACACCTTTTTCGAAGTTTAGTCCGCCGGTATATAGATCTTGGAGATCATCCATATCTGCTGCACCGGCAATGGCTAAACAGCCTAGCGTGCCATGAACGTCAGCCATACGGCTAGAGAACCACTTATCGTCAATTTGCTCGTGCCCAGTGTTTCTGATTTTGGTAATTAGTCCTCGTTCCGCCAACTCGTAAACCCAAGCCCGGATTTCCTCTTGGTCAATACCGCTTAATTTATCGTTGTATAGTGGATTAGTTAATCCCGGCTCTAGCCCGCCACCCATATCCATCAATCTCAGGAGACCATTTGCATTAGTAGGAACTGAGACTTTGGACTGATAGTACTCAGCTAGTTTACCTTCGTCCAACTCTGTAGCAAGAGATCTAGCCCCTAGTAATCGACGTAGAATCTCTGGATCTACGTCCTTAATCAGATAGGCGCGAGTTCTCAGAGAAAGTAAGTCCTCGAACGAGGACATGAACAAGGTCATACCTAGGGGCGATGGCATCTTTACTCTGCGATGTACAATACGTACATCCTCTGAGTCCATTCTAGACATGAAATCTTCCAATTGCCTCATATCCAAGTCGTTGTGGAGAATTTCGCTGACTACTTCACGCACAATAACAGAATCTTCCATCTTTCGATGCTTCTGCATGATGCGTTCCGCCTTCTGCTGGAATTGTTTAGGACTAACCTCATCGCCACCCACTCTACGAGGATTGAGCATGCTTCTTGAAGAAACTTCTCTGAATCGCTTGGCGAATAATTGAGAGTCGAGTAGGTACCTCTTCAGTGTCTCAATGCTATCTCCAGCTCGGAAAACTAGTGGAATACGAGAAATCTCAACTTCGTGACTCAGTTTGATCATGAATCCATTCTCATCGAATGAAATCTCATGTACGAGTACATTATCTTCTGCCGCAATCCCTGCAAATAGGTAGCCAAGTGCCATATTGAATGCTCGGCCTCTGCATGTGGTTACGATGTAAGTGGGGAGGGGTCCTTCGATTTGTTCAACCAAAATTCTGTCAAGTGAAGGGACTTGGAAAGTCATTGCCCCCTGCTCTTCAAAGAATTCTGAAAGAGCGCTTGCTACGGGTGCATTCAAACCGATTGCTTCGGTCAGTATCTTTCTGGAGTCGTCCTCCATGCGCTGTCTAACCGAAACATGCCCCAGTAGCGAAAGTACCTCCTGACTGAGTTCGAAAGTTCTGCTGTTGGCCTCACCCGTCCAAGAAGGAATTGTTGGCCTGTATCCTGTTGCAGATGAAACGTTCACCCTAGTTCCGATTACGCTAGAGACTCTGTAAGTTGAACCTCCCAGTAGGAACACGTCCCCGTTCCTGAGACTAGATACGAATGATGATGACAGTTGTCCGACTAGGGTTCCGTCTGATGTGAATACTAGGTAATTATTATCTGGTGCTATTGTACCAATGTTGGTGTAGTAAATCATCTGGGCGAAACCACGCTTCCCGAAGCGATTCTCCTCCCAATCAATCCAAATTCTACGCTCTTCATCAAGCAAATCTAGAACCTCAATGTAATCATCGTAAGGAAGTGATCTGTAGGGCCACGATGAAGTCACGAGTTCGTAGCCCTCATCGATATCCCACTCTCGGATTATGGAAAGGCCAATTGTGAACTGCGCGAGTACGTCAAGACAATTTTCAGGGAATTTCAACAGGTCCATTGATCCCTGTAGGATGGCGTTCTGCAGTGAGACTAATTCCAACAAATCGTGGGGCGAAGTTGGTAGAAAACGGGCCCTAGGAACCCCTCCTACATGGTGACCTGCTCTTCCTATCCTCTGTAGTGCTGTGGATATTGAGCCCGGAGACCCAACCTGTATGACCAGATCTACGGAACCGATGTCAATCCCCATCTCAAGACTGGAAGAGGATACTACAGCCCTAAGGAGGCCGTTTTTGAGGCGGTTTTCGACATCAAGTCGGATTCCCTTGTCCATAGAACCGTGATGCCCCTCAACTCCTTCCAAACCAGCAATCTTGAGCCTCTGTACGACCGTTTCAGTCATGTTTCTAGTATTCACGAAGACAAGAGTCGTCGTATGCGCCTCAACAAGTTCCTTGATTCGGTCTATATTGTGGTCGAGTATTTCTTTTACCGGTGTCGAGGAGAATCTGGCTGTTGGCAGAATTATATCCATATCGAGTTCTCGTGAACCAGAAATCTTCGCTATGGAGACCCTCTGAGTCCCTAGTTCACTTTCTTTAGAATCGCTAGCAACTAGATATTCGGCCACAGACTCTAGGGGTTCCATGGTGGCACTAATGCCTATTCTCTGAACGTTAGTTGGGACAACGGTGTCCATTAGAGCCATCGATAGAGATAGGTGGGTCCCTCTCTTTGTGGGGACCAGTGAATGCATCTCGTCGATGATGATCCAGCGCAACTCCTGCAATAAAGGTCTGAATCGCTTGGATGCCAACGCCAAACCCAATGATTCAGGAGTGGTAATCAGTATGTGAGGGGGTTTTTTGAGCATCCTCTCTCTTTCCTTCTGAGGAGTATCTCCAGTTCTCAGCCCCACCTTGATGTCCTTCGCCCTACTAGGTAGGAATCTCTCCTTAATCTCAGTAAGAGGGCCAATGAGATTCTTCTGGATATCATTGGCAAGAGCTTTGATTGGAGAGATGTAGATGCATTGAACAGAATCACTAAGTGTTCCGTCCAATGACTTTCTAACTAAATCATCAATAATCGTTAGGAAAGCAGTCAGAGTCTTACCTGAACCTGTTGGAGAACAAAGTAGGAGATGTTCCCCCTTCAATATCCTAGGTATTGCAATTTTCTGAGGATCAGTGAAATCAGGAAATTTTTCCTGAAACCAGTTCCTAACAGGAGGAGATAGGCTTTCGAGGAGTTCCTCGGTGTCCATACTATCCTGTATGTACTGAATTTCTGGCAATTTCTCTCACCTACGGACGTCAGGGCTTCGATTGGATAAATGAATGCTTCTGAATATCATGCACTGAAGGAGTCAGGACCCAATTGATTGAAACAATACTCGCAATTCAGTTGTCATTGTACAATCATCTCCCCAGACTACTCGTCAAGGATGGCTTGAAAGTCTCCACTCGGACTCGAAGAGCATGAGCGAGAGGAGAATAGACAGGCTGACCTCTCTGCTCAGAAGGAGAGGTGTGGTGCTGCCTTCCTTCGAGATATACGGAGGCGTGTCTGGACTGGTAGACTACGGGCCCGTAGGTGCTAGAATCAAAAGAAAGGTTGTTGACTCATGGATTGATCATTGGACCAGTCAGGGGGACATTGTCGAAGTTGACTCGCCTACACTGACTCCAGAAGCCGTTCTCGTTGCTAGTGGGCACGTTGGCGAATTCAATGATCTAATGGTTTCTTGCAATAGTTGCGAGTCTGCATTCAGAGCTGACCATTTACTTGAAAATGTGCACCAAAACCCAGATTCACTTTCAGTTGATGAGGTCTCATCATTACTCTCACAAGGAATATCGTGTCCTGCTTGTTCTGAAGCAAAATGGTCTGATGTAAGGCCAATGAATCTGATGTTCTCGACTAGGATTGGTGCCATGAGTAGAGGTAGGGCCGCCTACATGAGGCCGGAGACTGCTCAAGGCATGTTCATGCTATATCCTGCACTCTTCCGTCACTTCAAGCAAAAGCTACCTTTCGGAGCAGTTCAAACTGGGAAGGGGTATCGAAACGAAATAAGTCCTCGACAGGGTATGATTAGACTTCGTGAATTCGATATGGCCGAATTAGAGTACTTCATCGACCCGGAGTCTCCTCCGTGCCCAGAATTGTCCATCTGGTCAACTCCTGTGATGATGGTCCCGGACCCGGAAGGTCAGCATGTTGGTGAATGTGAAATGACTTATGGAGAGGCTTTGTCAAGGGGTATTATTCGTCATCCAACCGTCGCTTGGTTCCTTGCTAGGACCATGGATTTCCTAGTTAATGTGGGCGTAGAACCCTCAAAGATCCGTTTCCGCCAGCATTCTGGCTCAGAGATGGCCCACTATGCTGAAGACTGTTGGGATTGTGAGTTGCACGGAGAACATGGCTGGGTGGAATGTGTAGGTATCGCCAACCGAACTTGTCATGATCTTGAATCTCACGAACGAGCAAGTGGTTCCAAATTATTACGTGCTTGGAGACAATATGATGAGCCTAAAAACGAAGTCAGAGATTTTCTAGCTCCAATCTCTGCAGTTATTGGGCCGGTATTCAAAGGTCAGGCTGGAGAAGTGGTTGAATCTCTTTCACAATTGGCTGAGTTACCTGAAAATTTACCCTTCGATTTGGAACTCACGGATGGTTCATCAGTTCAGATAACAGAAGAGATGGTCACTAGAAGAACTGACGAAGTCACAGTACATGGAGAGTGGTTCACACCTCATGTTATCGAGCCAGCTTTCGGAATTGACAGGATTGTATGGCACATCCTAGACCATGCCTTCACAGAAACGGAGAAGGAAGGTGAACCATACTCAGTGATGAGATTAAACTCCAGAGTAGCCCCCTACGACGTCGCTGTACTACCTTTGTTCGACAAGCCCGGGATGTTGAAAATTGCACACGATGTAATTACTCAAGTTAATTCGGTGCCTGGACGCAAAGGTGAGATGGACTCATCCAAATCAATAGGTCGCAGGTATGCCCGAGTGGATGAGATAGGCGTACCATGGGCAGTTACAATCGACCACGATTCGATGGAAGATGGTACTGTAACCGTCAGGCGCAGAGATGACCAGAAGCAGATTAGATGTTCTGTTGACGAATTGATAGATACCCTCTCCAAGGGCGATCTTAGCACAATGTTCTGACGCGAATCTTATGGAGCCCCGGTTCCACATTGCAGCGTGGTGGCGCAGACCGTCGACGATTGGACTGAGAGATATCGGCCAGATTCTTTAGACCAAATGGAAGGAAATGAGACCCCGATGAGGAAAATCCGGCAATGGCTAGATCGTTGGGATAATGGATATCCTTCCAAGCGTGGCCTATTGCTTTCCGGTCCACCCGGAGTTGGCAAAACCACACTGGCTCGTGCAGTAGCAAGTGAGCGAGGTTGGACTGTAGTGGAGCTAAACGCCTCCGCTGAACGTAATGCTGCATCGATAAGGAGTGCAGCGACTCAAAGTTCCCAACATATCTCATTGGATAGTTTTGTCAATGGGGGGGGTTCGAATTCAAAGACTCTAATCCTCCTAGATGAGGTTGATCACCTCAGCGGAGGTTTCGCCAGAATATCAGACGATAGGATTGAGGCGTCTCTAGGGCCTTCTGAGGAGGCGGTTGTGCTCAAAGGTGACACAGGAGGAAAGGCTGAATTGCTAAATCTACTTGAAAATACTCAACAGCCTGTGATTATGACTTGTAACGAACCGATGAAACTCTGGGGGAGGAATAGTAGTTGGAAAAGAAATCGCGATAGGTTGCTTTCCAAGACCGAAATGATTGGATTCAAACGAGTGGGTAAAGTTCACCTCAGGAGAGTTGCCCATAGAGTATTAGACGCCGAGAACAGGAGTATTGATCCGGGCGCATTGGAGTCGCTAATCGAAGATAACCCGGGAGATCTCAGAGCTTTAGTCAGAGACTTACAGGCGATTTGCGCTATAGAAGAAGGCCACATCGATCTTGGGGCTGTTACCTCGTTGACTGATATCTCAGTTAGGGATTCTCAGATTGATATTTTCAGGGCGATGCGAGAGGTATACAAATCGGACTCAGGAAAAGAAGCTGGATTAGTGCTGATGTCTTCCGACAAAGACCCAGATGACATGTTAGCTTGGTTTGCTTGGAATAATCAAACCGTCTTCGACTCAGAAACTCTTTCTCAAATCAGCAATGCGATGTGCATGGCCGATAGGGCGTTAGCGACTAAATTTGTCAATAGGGCATTCCGTTCATGGTACTGGGGCTCGGTACTGACCTCCCAAGCGGCGGTTTCTTACCGGGCCAGAGATCCCGATTCGGACCCATTCATAGGATACCCGAACTTCCTTCGTAGGGGCTCTGAGTCTTGGCGAACCAGTACCGTTGTGAGTCAGATGTCCGAAGAACTAGGAGCTAGCAAAGCATCTGTTCGCGAGGACCTATGGCCTAGTCTTCTGGCAATCCATGAAGAAAATCTTGGTGCAGACCCTCAAGACTTCACGGTCTCAAAGCACCTAGGGCTGGAGGCGGTAGGGCATCTCGCTCTTCATGGCATACCTAGAAGTCGCAAGAAGGCTGCCAAACTCATAGAAATGTACGATTCAGACCTTGAAGAAGAGTTTGATGAAGGCATCCACGTCGAAGAAATTCCGATATCTGCTTCTGATGATGAAAGTGATAGTACCCAATTCTCATTGGACTCTTTCTGATCAGTCTCTGCCTGACCAAGTTCTTGGATGTAATAAGACCAAAACTGTCAGTAATTCTAGCCTGCCAAGCCACATCAGTAGTGTCGCTATCATCATTGAAGGTTCACTTAGAGCCGCCCAAGTTGCAGTTGGTCCGAATGCCCCCAATGCGGGCCCGGTATTTCCAAGAAGTGAAACTGAAATTGAAAGAACGTCGGTCATTGTCAGAGATGGTTCTAGAAGAGAAATGGCGAGTATGGATAATGTGACCAAAACCATCCATGAACTGATCATCCCGAGTACGATCCAGACTTTACGTTCCTCGATTACTTGGTCATTGAACCTAATAGCAACCACTTGTCGAGGTTGGATGATTTTCACAATCTCCCTTTTTGCAAGCTCGAATGCGATTCTTATCCTAAGGACCTTTAGTCCCCCACCAGTTGAACCGGCAGAAGCACCAACGACCATCAGTAGAAGCAACACGAACTGGCTGAATACAGGCCATGTAGCGAAGTCAGCGGAAGAATAACCTGTACTGGAGATAGAAATTGCCTGGAAAAGCGAGTGCCTGAGAGATTCAAGAGCCCCTAGATCTCCTGCTGAGCGGTAGAGGTTTAGAGCCATAGCCAACCAAGCAACTACCAGAATAGCCAGATAGCTACGAAGTTCTTCGTCCTTCCAGACCTCCGTAGAGCGCCCTGCAATTACCAAATGAAGTAGGCTGAAATTTATGCAAGTCAGAAGCATGAATATCATGATAATACTCTCAACTTTGGCAGAATCAAAAGCCATGATTCCACTGTCTGAGGTTCCGAAGCCACCTGAAGGTAGAGTAGTGAGAGCATAGTTTGCAGCATCAAACATTCCGATGCCACCGAGGAAATACAGCATTCCGAATTCGAGGAAAGTTAGCACGACATAAATCAGCCATAATCGCCTAGCTGTCCACTGAAGGGTAGGTCCGAGCCTAGACATAGTTGGCCCAGTTAACTCGGCCCTGGCTAATGACATTCCTCCGCCAAGAACTCTTGATAGAATGAGCAGTCCGAGCATTATAACTCCCATTCCACCAAGCCATTGAGATACGGATCTCCAAACTAGTATACTTCTGTTCTGACTACCAATGCAGTCGTCGGAAACTATCATTTCTGCACAAACAGGACTTGTCGGGATATCAATCACCGTCGCACCAGTTGTTGTGAAGCCGGACATAGACTCAAACCACGAGTGCAAGAGACCGCCCATCATGCCCCAAGCATTAGTATCGCCTGCGACGAATTCGTTAGGGCCGTAGAACACACCACCAAGCCAAAATGGTAGTGAGCCAACTGCGACTACAGGAATCCAACCTAGAGCCACTGAAGCGAATGCTTCCCTATCTCTTACTCTAGATGATGCATCAGAATTTTCAGCTAGAGAAACCAAAGACTGGCCTATAATGAGCGAAAGGAAAAATGATGGTAAATAGGTAATTGCTGCATACTCGATGCCTTCGTTTTCTACGAATCCACTATAGAGAAAGACCACCAGTAGTGGAATCGAAATCAGACGGATTGTCCAACCCAATACGAGCCCTACGACATCCCAACGCATCTTCAGTTCTCCAATGCCCTCTCGACCTTCTTCAGATCACTCTTAGAGAGGAACAGGTAGATCCTATCATCGACATCTATTGTCTCGACCATGAAGGGCTTTAGAACTTCAACTTCTCCACTTTCGTTTTGCCTATCAACTAGAACAACTCTTGCCCCTATGGCCTTCTCAACTTCCTTCACAGACTTTCCTGCGAAGGAATGATTTGGGCTGACCTCAGCCGAGATTGAGATAATCGAAGGCATTGGTGGAATCACCTGATATGCACCTGGGACATTCATGTGAATTGACTTAAGAAGAGATGTGACAGATACCAATCTGCGACTCACTGGTCGGGTCAGACCTATTCTATGAACCGCTTCAACAAGGGCCCTATCCTTGAGTAATAACCCGGTCCTTGGAACGCCCTTGTCCTTGGCACGCATAGAAATTGCAATGTTCAGATTGTCGTCATCTAACGCAGCCACGGCAATGTCATGACTGTCAATTCCCAGCTCGCTAAGCAACTCCTCATCCTGGGGATCTCCATGGATAACATCGAGTCTCTTACTGTTGCCGACGGGCGAACCTACTAGTTCGTTGGCCAGGTCCAAGTCGGGCTCAATTACGATAACACTGGAGCCTTTTTCCAGGTAGTGCTTTGCAAGTCTAGAACCGAAGTTACTGGCTCCGAAAATTGCAACTTGTGCATTCTCAGGGAAATCCTCATCCTTCCTCCCTACAGCCCTAGTAATCTGAGGGAATTGGTCTGTAGAACGAGAAACGAATGCTAAAATCTGCCCTTCCTGAATAATCTCATCTCCTGTGGCTATGCTTCCTATTTCTCCGGGATTCCTGATGGCGTAAATTGAAGGAATTCCGACAAAAATCTCACCAACTTGACCCGCCTTTGTTCCGATCAAAGGTGAATTGGACATTACTTCTGAAACAGCAATCCAAGAAGTCCCACCCAGGGGTAGAATCTCATCTATTGAAGGCGCTAATAGGCCTGCAGCAAGTTGATCTACGATCTCGTCGGAGGCACAGACTACATGGTCGGCCCTAGACCAATTTTCCAGAGGCCCAGCACCCTTTGAGTGATCTAGAAGAGTTGGGTCTCGTATCTTGGCAATAGTGGTCAAGCCACTGCTTCTTCGATCTCCAACCTGTTCACCAAAGACCTTCTTTGCAAAAGCGCACCCTAGAAGATTGGTTTCATCATTATTTGTTGCTAAAACGACTATCTCGGCATCGCTTATTCCAGCCCTTAGTAATGATTCACGAGACAATGCACTGCCAGTAATAAGGAGGCAGTCGAGACTCTGAGATTCAATGATTGCAGTAGGATTTGGATCGATTAGAGCAACGCTTCTGCTCTCTTGTCTAAGAGCTTCTGCTACCCCTCGGCCGATCTCTCCGGCCCCTGCAATGATAACTCGCATGCGGTGAAACCCTCGGCGGTGCGAATATAATACTGCGCCATTCGTATGCCTGAAAGCGACTTAAAGCCAACAATGATTGTTTATTCGTCCGAATCGACGTGCTCACCCTTGATTCTACTATCTGAGGCCGCTTTATGCCGCATTGATTGCCTAGTTGTGCGCCTGTATGCCTGTTTTGCCGCAGGAGTCATGCCCGAAAGTAGCCAACTTGACTGGGCTTTGCTCCATGCAATAGCCAATGCGGGGAGTACGGCTATCAGAGTAAAAGGAGTAAACAAGGCAAGTACAATGCAAACGGTCAGGGCACCACGGTAGACTGTTGACATCACAAATGGTCGCAATCTATTGGATTCCAGTAATTGTGCCCCTTGCCAACAACCAAGGAGAGCATGGCCTAAACAAGAGCACAAAGCGATTGTTATTCCCAGAAAGAGGCTGATCACATTGACTCCAGAGTATCCAGAATATGCTAATTCCTCGTCAAATAATCGGAAAATAAGTACGCATGCCTGCATAGAGCCGATTCCAAGACCCAGTGTCCATCCAAATGGAGGAGAGGCTCGCAGTGAGGCGGTTCGTGGACGTGAAAGGATGAATAAAACGAAGGCCGACTCTCCCGCGGCAATCAGTATAGCGACTGTGAAAGCTCCGAAGATGTTGAGGTATGACAGAATGACTGAAGATAGAATCATTCTGTCTACGAATACTGCTAGTATCATACCTACGACTATGCCATAGATTAGGTGTTTCACCGCCCCTGCTAAGTCGTAAAATCCGGTCATCTTCGAGATTGTGCCCCTCCAACCGCCATAGATGCCCAGTAACCCGATTGCGAAGGCAACTTGTGTCTGCCACAACTCGACTGCCACGATTCGCCATAGCACATCGGCTTTGAGCCCCACGCCTCAGATAATGTTCAAACCACACAATCAGGACCCACGAGTATGGCGCTGGATGGGCTAAAGCGACGCATAATGGGTTCCGTCGGTCTATTGAGGGGTAAGCGCAAGGTGGATGAGGAGACTGCTAGGGAGCTAAGTAGAACTCTTCGCAAGGCCCTATTGGAAGCCGATTTTAACGTCAGACAGTCTAAAGAACTCACAGAGAGGATAGAAAGGCGACTTCTCGAAGAAGAACCTCGCCCTGGTGTAAAACTCGAAACTCATGCGATGAACCTAGTCTATCTAGAGCTGGTTCGACTCTTGGGCACTCCTCGAGAGATTATGCCTCATAATCAGACAATTCTAATGGTCGGACTTTACGGACAGGGTAAGACAACCACTACTGCTAAGTTAGCGGATTGGTGGAGGCGTAGGCATGGAGTCAAGGTAGCAGTAATTGAGGCCGATGTACACCGGCCCGGTGCCTATGAACAACTCAAGCAACTTCTAGAGGATACCAATGTAGATGTCTATGGGGAACCTGATCAGAATGATGCCGCTACAATAGTTCGGAACGGTATCAAGGAAGTTGGCAATGCCGAGGTTGTAATCATCGATACTGCCGGACGCGACAGCCTGGATGAAGAGTTGCGAAATGAGCTTGCTGATATTGCAAAGATTGCAAATGCAACCGAGCGTTTCCTAGTTATTGATGCACAAGTCGGACAGGCAGCGGGTCCTGTTGCTGAAACCTTTCACGAACTTGTAGGGGTAACAGGAACCATTGTCACCAAACTCGACGGTACAGCGCGTGGTGGAGGTGCACTCAGTGCCGTATCTACTACAGGTGCACCGATAGTTTTCATCGGAGAGGGAGAAAGGGTTCAGGATTTGGAGAAATTTGAGTCGGACAGATTCATCTCAAGACTACTTGGACTTGGAGATATCAAGGGCCTGATTGATTTGGCTCCCGGTGATTTAGATCAAGAAGAAGCCAATAGGCTTGCTCAGCGACTGATGTCTGGCAGATTTACATTGACAGATATGTACAGTCAGATGGAAATGATGAGTAAGATTGGTAGTGTCGAAAAGATGTTGTCTCACTTGCCTGATGCTATGTTCGGAGGTATGGGCAGCATGAGTACAGCACAAAAGAGGCAGATGCAAGGTAATCTCGAGAAGTATAGGGTCATCATGGACTCAATGACTCAAGAAGAAAAAGACACACCTATTCTGTTGAAGTCGAGTCGAATCAGAAGAATTGCAAGAGGCTCAGGTGTAGATGAGAAGGATGTCAAAGAGTTGCTGGCCCAATGGAATCGCAGTCGGAAAATGATGCGCGGAATGAAGGGTGACAGAAGTTTCCGCCGTAAGATGAAGTCGATGATGGATGTCGACGATATGGATTTGGACCTGGGGTGAGATCCTGGGCCGCAGATTTGCGATAATTGGACATGATGTACCTGCAAAGGGGGATTTCTCCCTCAATGATCTAGCAGGCGCCGCAGGTAGACTGGATGTTCTTCTACGCGCTGTAAACACTGCTCTGTTCATATCGCATGGGATTAGAGAGGAAACCCAAATTGTCCTACATCTAGAGGGAGGGGGTTCTCGAAGAATCAAGTTCGACGGCGGCACACTCAGGGGTGTGCATCCAGATGAGAGGTCAATTGCCGGACATGTACGTGCAGTCGTCAGAAGTCGGATGCCTCCTGTGGGAGTTTGGGAAGAGTGCTCCGGAGGGATTAGTCACTCGGGAGGAAGTTTAGACCAGACTCTCGAAGAATGGTCTGATGAAGGATGCACAATACTAGTAATGGATGCTAAAGGGATTCCGATTGAGGCTTCAACTATGGATGAAGAAGTTGGATTTGTCCTCTCAGATCACAAGTCTTTCACCAAATCAGAGTTAGAACTACTGGATGAATTTGACAAGGTTTCAGTGGGTCAGAAGTGGCTACAAGGACACTCTTGCGTGGCCATAGTGCATCATCATCTGGACAATTCCTAGAGTAGCCATTCAGGAAGACCAGTTTGGTCGGCTCGGGTTGCTGCTTTCATAGTCTCTGCATCGAGGCCGAGCGGGTGGTTGATTGGCCAAGAGGATAGAGGGGTTATCGAAACTGAGCCCGAATTTATAGCGTTGCAATCAGTTCCTGGCAGGTCTTCTTCTACGATTTTTGCTGATCCCACTTTGAAGCCGACATCGAATTTTCTGATATCCCTGATATCTATGGCATTCCTATACCACCTTGAACCCAGACTAACAGTCTGGATTGTCCCATTCCAGATTCTTGGAGAATTAATATTGAGAATCATGTCCCCATTAGCAAAGGCAGAAAACGAAAATTGGTTGTTGTTTGCTCCTTCTGGGACTCTATTGCATCCTTCTGGCCTCCTCAAGTTACAGGGTGTCTGGGGTAGTTTGGAGGAACACGCCTCAATAATCGATATCATCGCAGGTAGAGATTCTTCAAAGTTTGAGTGTTCATAGGTTGCTAGGCTGAAGGCTATTGATGGCATTCCATAGAGTGCTGCCTCGCGAGCAGCCGAAACGGTCCCAGAGTGCAACACATCGACAGACAAGTTTGGTCCTTGATTGATTCCAGAAATACACAATATAGGTCTGATTTCAGGGGCCCATGCTTCAAGACCACCATCAATAGCTACAATGGCACAGTCACAAGGTGTACCATCTAGAGAAAATATTCTCAGAGGAGGTCCGTCCGAATCTCTGATTAATTCTGCGATGTCTTCGCGTTCCTCAAGACCTAGATTATGATCAAGTGTGAGTCTCATGCCTGAGCAAGATTGTTCGTTTGCAGGTGCTAGGACTACAATCGGATATCCTATAGAATGAAGTTCTTTGATTAGGACTTGTAACCCCTTTGCTTCGACACCATCGTCGTTTGTCAAGAATAGGGCAGGCTTGTCCATGAATACGGGTCCGGTAGGAGGTTCTTCAATCAGTGTCTGTTTGAGCCCCAGAAGAATACTCCTCCATCGTTACCATGATTGCCCCGGCAACCATCAGTGGGCCTCCCAATAGAGTCCACATGCCCAGAGTAATGTCCCCCTCCCAAAGCCAGCCGATAATGCCACCAACCACTGGCTCGAACAGTAAAGTGATTGAGACGGTGATTGGAGCTATCCATCTCAGAACAGTATTGATTCCAGTGTGCCCCATCAATCCCGGTCCGATGGATAGGTATACAATCCAAGAAAGCCAAACAGCATCACTCCACCCAAACAGGGAGAGTTCTGGAACAGTATCTGATATGCTGGCCCCCTCTTGCGAAATGGCTGCCATTGCAAGCCATACTCCTGCTCCCAATGTGACTGGGAATGCATATACGAAAATCGGGATTTTTCTCTCGGAACGGAGATGCCGCCCTGCTAACAGATAGCCTACCACAGTCGCAGCCCCTAGAAATGCTGCAGCATCTCCTACCATAGTGACTTCTCCTCCAGACTCAATATCGCCCAGCGAAAGAAGAGCCCCTGCAACTCCGATTACAACCCCGAGAACATGTCCCCTACGGACTGCTGTCCCAATTAGCGGCATCAGAAGTACTAGGACAATTGGATGAATAGAAACAAAAAGTAAACTATGGACAAGACTGGTGTGGTCGAGCGACCAGACCCATGAACCGAAATGGGCGCCTAGGAAAATGCTTGAGACGAACATAATACTCCAGTCCCTAGAAGTGACGGAACCCGTAGTTGAACGGGTGTACTGGTAGATGAAACCAGGGAGGAGGATTAGTGCTGTGCCCTGCATTCTCCATGAAGCCCTGAGTAGAGGTGGGACTTCACTCATTGACTGCAGCACGATACCTGCGCTAGATACAGCAATCAGAGCAACGAATAGTATGCCCCAAGCGAACAGGGGTGGCTTGCCTTCATCCATCAGCATCAACCGGCAATCTCAGCGTCCATGATCTCAGAGTCGCCTCCTTCCTTCTTGGCTCCAATTATACCTGCAGAACGGAACAATACGAATATTAGTCCAGCTAAGACGATATTTACGATAAGGAAACCTGCGAATCTTACTTGGGGCCACCAAGACTTGATACTCATAGTTTCAGTACAAATTACTGATTCGGGAAGAATCTGGCAAGACGGTTCCTTGTCGTCCGCGATGTCGGAAGCAATTCGGGAGGTAGCATAGCCCAAGACATGCCCGAAGTCGTCATCAGTAACCCCAATCATCTCATCGAGATATGTTTCTTCAGTCCAAGAATCTGGCAAATACTCCTGCTCGGTTTCAAGTTCGTCCGTTACTGCCATCACAGCAGATTCGACTCCGAAGAATGCCTCTCCAGTCAGAGCCCCAGCGGCCACCATGAATGTGAACAGTAGCATTAGTGCCCTGCTCTTCTCCGAGGCAGCCGAACCTTCCGATAAGCGAATCTCCTCGACCTTGGGCAGTAGACGTCTCTTCTCCCACCAATCGCGGGCTGCCCCTCCTATCAGCATGGGGAATGTCACAGGAGTTGGCAAATACATTCCAAGTCCGAATGATGTCCCCATGCCAGTAGCCCACTCCACGAAAGCACCCAAAAGAAATCCTAGCCCAAGTGCCCACCAGTCGCCCTGTCCTTCGGCGAGGATGATTGTAAAGGAGGCGAAAGCGTTGGCCTGCGGGGCTAGAAGATCGATGCTGCCATCGGCCAGCAACATAGAGAGGAAGATAGCCACTCCGGCTCCCAGAATAGCCCCCGGAACAACACCCATGATGTTGCCCTTGGAAATATGATAGGGTCGATTGCCGATATACAGGCTATTCTTGTAATCGCCAACAACTGTTCCCGACATCGAAATCGCTGAGCCAAATACCGTTGTACCCACTAGTGCCATCAAAACCGATTCTTCGCTTGTAAGACCCACTGGTAGGTTTAGGAACACTAGTAGCAGCATTAGCAGGACAATGAATGAGGTGCCCGAAACTGGTTCTATCCCAGTCTCACCCATGACCCTTACAGCAATAGCCCCTAGTAAGAAAGTCGTAGCCAGAAGAACGATTGCGAAAATCAAGGCAGGAAGAATTGGGAAGCCTCCGAGAGCGAAAATGGCCACCATCGCAACGAAAGCGATGCCCATGAAAATTGGAATATGCTCAAGAGGCCATTCGTACCACCCCTTGCCCTCGATGAATTCGTCTCCTTTCTCACCAGAGAAGGCTCGAGTAATGTCTCCGAAAATGTTGATGAAAGTAGGTGCCATTTTGAGCAGACCATATACCCCTCCACCTAGGATTGCCCCAATTGCGATAGTCCTGACAATTGAAAGGAATGCTTTCCATTGCACAACCGGATATACTGGGAGAGTTGATAGGTCTCCGTATTCGGTGATTTCAACGTACTGCCCTAATGCAGCGTCGTAGACGGGCGTATCTAATAGAACAACTAGAGGGACAAGATAGAACCATGCTACTATGGATCCTAGATTAACTAGGAATGCCACTCTGAACTTCATGAACCATCCAATCGCTAGAAGAGTTGGGCTGAGTTCGACACCTAGGAATGTGTACGAAAATATGTTACCTGATTCATAGGGAGTAATCCCTCCGAATGGTGCATGCCCATCGACCAATTTAGTTGGCTGATGCAACCACCTCTCTGTGTAAATAGAAGCCAGCCCCCATTCTTCGCCAGACAACATCATTGCCAGCGAGTCTGCAATGCTACCAGGGATATGTGCAACTTTACGGCCCCAAATTAGAGGATAATCAATGAGGAACATGAATCCCATAGTTAGAACTGTCCAAAGTCCAACTGTCTTGAGAGACTCTCTAGCTGCATCTGCCGCACCACTACTCACATCAGAAGAGATATCCAGCATCTTGAGTGTAGCTTCGAAGCCGGGCATAGGAAGTGGATCTTCAACTAGCCAAACTCGCCTGAAGATAATGAAATACATCACTCCGAGGAAACCAGCGAACATCGATGCTATGATTCCTATAAATGCCAATTGTAACGTATCTACAGATGAGATAAGATGGCCATCACCAACGATATAGTCGTCTGAGTATGCCAATAAGAATATTGCAGGGAACGTGAAAATGAACCCCGTAGAAGCATGTGTTGCCCCGGTAGTTGCACTTGTAGCTATATTGACTTCAGAAGGTGACCATTTGAGCGCCATTCCTAGTAGATATGCAACATACCATGCTGCTGAGACAGCGAGACCGATTTTGAGCCCAATATATGCCGTTACTCCACTGAATACAGCCCCGATTAATATTCCAATCAGTACCTTTCTCGTGTCCCAATGACTGATTTCAAACGATTCTTGTAGATTCTTCTCCTCAAGATACTGTTCCAGAAGGCCTGTGTTGAGGTTGTTGTACATATCCTCGTCTAACCAAGTCAAAGTACCCTTCTCGATTGCTTCTAAGCCCGATGGAGTGACTGGTTGTCTGTATGCTGAACGCTCCACATCGGACATGCTACACTCCTCGTTCTGCGGTCATAGTCAGCCGCTTATACTTCTTCTGCGAAAGAAGTTGCTAGGTGCCCAATTGATTATCAGTGGTCTCTAGTGATGCGATACCTGCCCATGGCTTCCATCCATTGGACTTCACGACCAGATTCCAAGTTCAGACTAGGGTCAACTGGAAGAATTAGAGTATCATAGGTCTTATTGTCCATAGCATGGACTTCTTCGCCCTGGATATGTGTGATAATAGCAGACCCTTTCTCAATCATTGGGACGTTGATATTGTCAGTCACTGTGCCTACGTGAGATCTCTTCTGACCAGTGAAAATATCCTCAAGTTCAAGTCTAGCCTTAGCTGAACCGTGCTTTCCGGGCTTGGACTTAGACATGCTTAGAATCTTGTAGGCACTATCCTCCAAAGCGACATAGCGTCCCACCTTAAGCGTCCTAATCTCGACTCTAGTTGTACCTGGCATGCTAACAGCGGCAGGTCCACGCTACGCCTTATCAGTATTGCCGATAGCCTGTCGTGCAGGTTGGTTCCAGGACCGGGAGCCGAAGCCCCCGATCCCGGTTATGT
>CEUY01103436.1_pt1 | contig 26849 bp, 26 predicted proteins | sample 361481 | NCBI WGS metagenome assembly CEUY01 (sample SAMEA2622737, study PRJEB7988) | marine metagenome | isolation source: saline water (ENVO:00002010), including | reverse complement strand
GCCCATTTATAGTCACTATCACCAATTAAAAGTGTATTATCAAGATCGAATAAGGCCAGATTCATGATGTAGGAAATAGTAATTTGCGTAACATAGGAATAGTAATTGGGCGTTTTTCTCTGAGTGAAAAAAGGTCAAGGGCATCAAGTGTAGCAATTAATGATGGTAGGTCACGTTTTATATGTCGAAGTAAGTAATTACATACATCCTGAGGCAGCTCAAACCCTTTTCTTCTTGCATGTTCTTTCATAGCTTGTATTTTTTCATCATCTGATAGTACATGAATTTGATATACTAATCCCCATCCTAGGCGAGTAACTAAATCCTTGCGTAAATTTAATTGTGATGGGGCGACTGATCCGCTTACTAACATAAGTGAATGGCATTCATCTCGTATATAGTTATATATATTAAATAAATTGATTTGTGTTGATGAATTTAGGTGGTCAACATTATCTATTGTTAAGCAGTCAATATTATTGATTACAGGAAACTTTCTATTCTTATTTTGCAATATATTACAATCAATATAGATTGCATTCAGTTTGTTTCGTGTGAAGGCCTCAGCTATTGCTTGTAATATATGGCTTTTCCCAGACCCATTTTCACCCCATAAATAGATAAAGCGCTCTTGCTCAGACCCAGCAATAATATTTTTTAGGGTTTGAAATAGCTCAACATTTCTCCCGGGTACAAAATTCTCTAATGTGGGTAAAGCGGGAGGTGAGATATCCAAAAGGAGTTGCTTCATTTACGAATTGTAAAGATTACTTTTTAAATATTGTTTGCGGACATGTCTTAGCCAGACTAGCAATACGGCACTGGTTGGTAATGCTAGTAATAAACCTACAAAGCCAAATAGTTGACCAAATGCAAGCAGGGAAAAAATTACTACTACTGGATGTAGCCCAATACGGTTTCCAATTAGCCAAGGTGTTATTACCATGCTTTCCAGTAATTGAGCGATACCAAAAACAATCCAAATTGGTAAGACGCCATCCCATCCTTGAAACTGTATAAATGCTGCTAAGGTTGCAAGAATGAGACCAATGCCAAGACCAAGATAAGGAACAAATACTAGTATTCCCGCTATTATGCCAATTGGTAGTGCAAATTCAAGACCCGTAAGCCATAATCCTATTACATAGCAAAAGCTCATTATCAACATTACAGAAAGTTGCCCTCTTAGAAATTCTGCTAATATTTTATCTGATTCATTCGTGAGAGTTGTAACTTGTTTGTGCCAATGACGTGGAATAGTCTCATCAATAAGTTTAATTAAATATACCCAGTCTCGTAATAAATAAAATAACACAACTGGCATAAGTAATATATTAAGAATAAATTCCATAGTGGCTAGGCCACTTCCTCTGATTGAATGTACTAGCTTAGCCAGCATTCCACCAGTATCTTGCCAGTGTTGTTTTAATACTAATTTGAATTGGGTAGCATCTAGTTGTAAATTAATGCCTAGTTGTGCTTCTAGCCAAGGAACTAATCCGCTTCTAATGGTTTCAAGGTAGGTTGGTATTCTCTCAATTAATAAGACAATTTCTCTTTCAAATAGGGGGGTAATAATAATAGTCAATGCTGCAAGTATGCATAGAAGCATAGTCATGACTAATAACGTACCAAGGGATCTGTGAATTTTCCATAGTTGTAATTTTGTTACTAGTGGATTAAATATATAGGCAATGATTCCTGCTAGAAAGAATGGGGTAAGCACTGAGCTTAAAAGATAAATCAACAAACTTACTATGGATGCTAGAGCTAGCCACCATAAATAATGCAAATCAGAAGAGTGTTTATTGTCCATTTACGGTAAAATTGTTATTCCTATAAACTGTACTCTAACTGCTACAACGTGAGAACTCAACTTGACTTCATCTAATCAGGGAAATTCAGGTACAAATAAAATGTCTTATTATGATGCAGGCGTTGATATAGATGCAGGTAATCTTTTGGTTAAGAACATTAAGCCACATGTCAAACGCACTATGCGCTCTGAGGTGCTCAATGGGCTAGGTGGATTTGGTGCTTTATTTGAAATTTCAAAGAATTACAAGAATCCAGTATTGGTATCAGGTGCAGATGGGGTGGGTACTAAGCTGAAACTTGCATTTAGATTGGGTAGGCATGATTCTATTGGTATAGATTTAGTAGCAATGAGTGTTAATGACATTCTAGTACATGGTGCAGAACCGTTATTTTTTCTTGATTATTTTGCCTGTGGTAGATTGAATATTGATATCACCACCAGGGTCGTTAAAGGTATTGCTTTAGGGTGCGAACAAGCTGGATGTGCTCTAGTTGGCGGTGAAACGGCTGAAATGCCAGGTATGTATTCAAAGAATGAATATGATCTCGCAGGTTTCGCTGTGGGTATAGTTGAGAAAGATCGTATTATAAACGGTCAATCTATTACAGAAGGTGATGCTATCCTTGGCCTTGCTTCTAGTGGCGCACATTCCAATGGATATTCTCTGATTCGTAAGGTTCTGGAAGAGAACCATATAGATATAGCTATTAATTTAAATGATAAATCGTTAATGGATATAATCATGGAGCCAACTCGTATTTATGTAAAACCAGTGCTTAACCTATTGAAGCATTTCCCAGTAAAAGGTATGGCACATATTACTGGAGGTGGTCTAGTAGAAAATATCCCACGTATCTTGCCTGAAGGAATTACTGCTGTATTGAAAAAATCATCCTGGGATAAACCCAATTTATTTAGTTGGCTGCAGCAGCAAGGGAAAATAGATGACCGGGAAATGTATCGTGTATTTAATTGTGGGATAGGAATGGTGTTAATAATTTCTAATGAACATGTTGGGGCCGTACTGAAAATATTGCGTAATGCAGGTGAGGTTGTGTGGCATATTGGGACAACCAGGCGGCGTGATGAAGGAGAAGCAAAGATTTTTGTTGAGTAATCAGTATTAAGTGATACCAATGTCACAATTTATCTAATGAAATCACTTGTTATTCTTATTTCTGGACGTGGTAGTAATATGCAGGCCCTGCTTGAGAGTGAATTATCAGCTAGGGTAGCTGCTGTTATTAGTAACAACCCTCATGCGGCTGGACTTGAGATAGCAAAAAAACATAATATTGAAACATGTATTGTGGATCATAGAATGTATCAAGATCGTGCAGAATTTGATCTTTTATTAGCAAATAAAATTGATTCTTATCAGCCATATCTTGTCGTATTGGCTGGGTTTATGCGAGTGTTAGGTGATAGTTTTATTAATAAATATAATGGCAGACTAATAAATATTCATCCTTCATTATTACCTGCATTTCCTGGATTGGGGACTCACAAACAAGCATTAGAGAAAGGTGTCAAGCTGCATGGATGTACAGTACATTTTGTCACACGAAAAGTAGATCATGGACCAATTATAATTCAGGCAGCAGTTCCAGTTCTACCTGATGATACAGCTGAAATATTAGCAGAACGAGTCTTATTACAGGAGCACAGAATACTCCCAGAAGCTGTAAATTTATTTATGGAAGGGAGGTTAAAAATTACAGGAAATAATGTTGAAATTTGCGATAACATTTCTGACAACTCAGTTCTATCTAAATTAGAAGTATATAAATGAAATTTAATTTTATTGCAAAAGGTTATAAAAATGCGTCTTGTTTTGTATCAAGTAGAAATGGCTATAGCTGCACTACGTGTAGTGCAGAAGTTAGAGGGCTCTACTGATGGTATATTAAGAATTTTTTTTCGTGATAATCGTAAGATTGGTGCGAAAGATCGTATATTTATAGCTGATACTATATTTGGTGTGCTTCGGCATTTTTTCTCTTTAAAGTATATAACTAATGCAACAACTCCTCGATTACTAATTCTTGCATATCTTGTAAAATTTAAGGGTATAAATTTGCGAGAATTAGCGCCATTTATAACTGAAATTGAATTAAAAAATTTAGCAGGAATAAAATCGGTAAGATTAGATTCGTTGCCACCATTTGTTCGGTCAGAGCTTCCTGAATGGTTAATCCAAAAGATGCAAAAAAAAATGTCAGATGCAGATATTTTTTCTTTGGGGCTTTCATTTCAGAAACCATCAACATTAGATTTAAGAGTAAATACTTTAGTAGCTAGTCGTGATGATGTGCTTATGAGGTTACATAAGGATGGCATTGATGCAGAGAAAACCCCTTTTTCGCCTATTGGTATTCGGCTTATTAAAAAATTAACGATCCAGAATCACGAATTATTTGTTACTGGCAAGATTGAAATACAGGATGAAGGGAGCCAACTTTTGGGTTATTTGGTACAGCCAAAAAGAGGGGAAATAGTAGTAGATTTTTGTACTGGTTCCGGGGGGAAGGCATTAATGATGGGTTCATTAATGAGCTCAAAAGGACGTATATATGGATTTGATGTGTCTGAGAAAAGATTAAATAAATTGAAGCCACGCTTAAAACGATCAGGTCTTTCTAATTTATTTCCAAGATGGATAAGCAGCGAGAATGATGTCAGAGTAAAGAGATTAATTGGAAAGGTTGACCGAGTTCTTGTAGACGCACCATGCAGTGGGCTTGGAACATTACGTCGAAATCCAGGCTTAAAATTATGCCAGGCGTCAAAAAATATTGAGGAAAAGAAAAATTGTCAAGAAGCAATTCTTACATCATCAGCAAGGTTATTAAAGCCAGGTGGACGGTTAGTTTATGCTACTTGTAGTTTTTTATCAGAGGAGAATCAGGAAGTTATTAAGAATTTTCTTTCTGTTCATACTCAATTTAAATTACTAAATTGTGCAGAATTATTGCTGCAGCAGAAAATTCCACTTGATACTGGTAAGTTTTTGGAGCTCTATCCAGGAAAGCATAATACAGATAGTTTTTTTGCTGCTGTGTTAATGCTTGCTAAAAATAAATAGCGGTATAGTATTGTGCCTTGTCTCGCAAATTATTTTTAACTAAGCTCTTTTAGGATCTTTTCTCTGAATAAGTTCAATTTTATAACTGTCAGGGTCCTCCACAAAAGCAATTACTGTAATGCCATGCTTCATAGGCCCTGCTTCGCGGACAACTTTTCCACCACGCTGTTTAATCATTTCACAAGCAATATATGCATCATCTACTTCAATAGCAATATGGCCATATCCTGACCCTAAATCATATTTCCCTATATCCCAGTTATGAGTTAATTCAAGTACCGTAGCATTGTTTTCATCTTGATAGCCTACAAATGCTAAAGTAAATCTTCCTTTAGGGTAGTCTTTGCGACGTAGCACCTTCATTCCAAGAATCTTAGAATAAAAATCGATAGATTTTTCCAGATTTCCAACCCGGAGCATGGTATGAAGGATTCGCATTTAAATTTCAATCATCTCGAAATCTTCTTTACGAGCCCCACATTCAGGGCATACCCAATTCATTGGAACATCATCCCAAAGTGTACCAGCGGGGATCCCTTCTTCTGGTGATCCTTCTTTTTCGTCATATACGTAACCACAAATAAGACACATGTAGCTACGAAATGCAGGAGTTTCATTAGTAGGCATAATATTTGTATTTTAGGTTAAAATGTCATTTTACGGTATTAACATATGCTTCAGCCACCCCCAATAGTACTTTCTTTTTCTGCTAATGATTCTAGCGGTGGTGCTGGAATTCAGGCTGATACACTTACCCTCGCAAGTAAGGGCTGTCATTCTTTGCCAGTGATTACTGCTGTTACAGTACAAAATACTGTTGGAGTGGATGATGTAATGGCTTTAGATTCGCGGTGGGTAGAAGAGCAAGCACGTGCAGTGCTTGATGATATGTCAGTACATGCTTTTAAAATTGGAATGTTAGGTAGTGTCGAGAATATCGTAGCTATTGCTAAAATAGTATCTGAATATCCTGATATTCCTGTAGTTCTGGACCCAATACTTAGTTCGGGCCGAGGTGATGAGTTGGTAAATGAGGATATGATTACGGCAATATGTAATTCATTAGTCCCACAGACTACAATTATTACTCCAAATAGTATAGAAGCACGCCGCTTGGTACGGAATAGGGAGGAAGATTCAGATGAACAGGATTTAGGTAAATGTAGTAAGGAAATTCTAAACATGGGCTGTAAGTATGTTTTAGTAACAGGAACCCATGAAAATACTCATCAGGTAGAAAATATTTTATATGCAGATTCAGGTATAGTGAGATCTGATATATGGAAACGTCTAATTGGCTCATATCATGGGTCTGGGTGTACTCTGGCTTCCGCTATTGCCGCAAATCTTGCCAATGGTATGCCCGTTTCTGAGGGGGTGTATGAAGCACAAGAATATACTTGGCAAACATTAAAAAATGGTTTTCATCCAGGGGTAGGCCAATACCTCCCGGACCGCTTATTTTGGGTTCGTAATAAATGTAACTCTACAGAATAGGATACGCTGAATGTTAGATGGACGAGTAAGTGGTATATATGCAATAACACCAGATCTTGTTGATACAGCTAATTTAGCTATATTAATTCAGCAGGCACTTGTTGGTGGTGTTTCATTGGTTCAATACCGTAACAAAATAGCTAGTAATGCCCTAAAACTGGAGCAAGCAACTTTACTTTCTTATCTTTGTCATAAATTTAATACTCCGCTTATTATTAATGATGATATAGATCTTGCGATTAAAGTTGGTGCAGATGGTGTACATTTGGGAGTAGAAGATGTAGCAGTATCTGAGGCGCGGAATAAGCTAGGACCAGAAAAGATTATTGGAGCTTCTTGTTACAATCAGGTGAGATATGCAATAGAAGCTGAGAGTCAGGGTGCGAATTATGTAGCATTTGGAGCTTTTTTTACTTCTACTACAAAGCCTGATGCAGTTATTACATCTATAGATTTATTGTGCCAAGCAAAGCAGTATCTACAAATTCCGATTGTTGCAATTGGAGGCATTAATTCAGGAAATATTGAAGAGTTAGTACATAAGGGCGCTGATGCAATTGCAATTAGTAGTTCCCTTTTTAAATCTAGCAATATGAAGATTGAGGCTAGAAAAATAGCCTGTATTTTTAAGAAAACTAAATTGTCTATTAATAATTAAATGAGAGATTAAATGACTTCGCTTAATTATAAATTATTCCAACGCTCTTTAGAGCTTATACCGGGTGGTGTTAATTCGCCAGTGCGTGCTTTTAAATCAGTTGGTGGTACACCTATATTTTTTAAGAGAGGAGAAGGTGCATATGTATGGGATGTGGATAATAAATCTTACATAGATTACGTAGGTTCTTGGGGCCCACTTATTCTCGGACATGCTCATCCAGCAGTAATTAAGAATGTACAGAATAAGATTAAGGATGGGCTAACATTTGGCGCTCCAACTGAAGCTGAGTTTGAGATGGCTGAATTATTATGTAAATTGGTCCCATCCATTGAACAAGTGAGGCTTGTAAGTTCAGGGACCGAGGCTACTATGAGCGCAATCCGTCTTGCACGAGGTTATACAGGTAGAAATCGTATAATAAAGTTTGAGGGTTGTTATCATGGTCATGAAGATGCTTTACTAGTAAAAGCTGGTTCGGGGGCACTTACTCTAGGCCACCCAAGCTCTGCAGGAGTATCTGAGGAAGTTTCAAATGGGACTGTTGTATTGAATTACAATGATATTGAAGAGGCAGAGAAAATATTCAGTAAAGTTGGTAGAGAAATTGCTGCGGTTATTGTAGAACCAATTGCGGGAAATATGAATTTAGTAGCACCCCGGCCCAAATTTTTGTCAGCACTACGTGAATTATGTACAAAATATGGTAGTGTTTTAATTTTTGATGAGGTTATGACTGGGTTTCGTGTTGGGTTGGATTGTGCTCAAGGGCTTTATAATATTAAACCAGATCTTACTACATTAGGTAAAGTAATAGGTGGGGGTATGCCTATGGCGGCTTTTGGTGGTCAGAGAGAAATTATGCAATTCCTTGCTCCTGTAGGTCCAGTATATCAAGCGGGAACCTTATCTGGTAATCCTATAGCCGTATGTGCGGGGCTAGCTACTTTACAGATGATACAAACACCTGGGTTCTATAAAAAACTTATTGATAGTACTCAGAAACTTATTGATGGCCTATCTAATATAGCAAATAAATATAAGGTTCCTTTCAGCGCACAGGCAATAGGGGGAATGTTTGGCCTATATTTTCATAGAAAAATACCATCAAGTTATACTGAAGTAACTGAGTGTGATACAGAGTCTTTTAATCGATTTTTTCATGCTATGTTAGAAGGGGGTATTTATTTTGCTCCTTCTTCATTTGAGGCAGGTTTTGTTTCTGCTGCACATAGTGATATAGAAATTAGTAAAACACTACAAATAGCAGAGAAAATATTTAGTACTTGGGAAAAATAATTTAAAACTTATGTTATTAATTGAGGCCTGAAATAAATTCAGCTACAGCTTGTATTTCTTTTTCACTCATACGGGAAACAATTACCCTCATTACACTGTTTATATCATTAGCTCTTTGCTCAGTTCGAAAAGCCCTAAGTTGTGTAATAGTATATTCAGTATGTTGTCCAGCGAGGCGTGGATAATGAGGTGGGATACCAGATCCATTTGGAGAATGGCAGCCAGAACATGCAGGTAAGTTAGAATCTAAATTTCCACCACGATAAATTTTTTCTCCAATTTTAGCAAGTGTCATGTCTTTTGCTGCTGTAGGATTAGGTTTCTGCTGGGCGTAATATGAGCCAAGATTATGCATGTCTTCATTAGAAAGAGGAGAGACCATCGCTTCCATAACAGAACTTTTTCTTTGAGCAGGATTATTGTCCTGTGATTTAAAATTGATCAATTGCTTAGTGATATACTCTGCATGTTGTCCAGCTAAGATGGGATTAGATGGAATAATACTATTACCATCAGGATTATGGCACCCAGCACAAATTCTATTTGCAATTTTTTGTCCTTTACTGACTTTATCATTAGTAATAATATTGTCTGAAGAATTTTTTCTTGCTAAATTTTCAGCAAAAATCTGATTAGACAAAAGTAGTGCAGTTAACATTACTAGGTGTGATACTAATCTCATACCTTGCATTTCTAGGGCCCCAAAAGAATGGCTTATATTAAGCAGGGCATTTTAACAAGGCTAGAGTCTGTTAACAACAAGAAACAATCAATCATGAGAGTCTATTTATAATGAAATTATTATTTTTTCTGCTAATAATAGTTAATCTTGCCCTGGTATCTTATATACAACTTGGTACTAGTTCTGATGAAGAAAAAAGATTGCGACCAGAATTCAAGCCAGAGAAAATTAGACTGCTATCAAAAGCGACAGACTGCCTTGAATCTGGAGATCAATCCTGTTTTGGTCAAAAAGAAGAATTAATGAGTAATACGAAGGTAGGACTAAAATAAGGCAGTAAGTTCAAGCTACTGTTTTAATTATAAATAATATTTATTTAATTGGAAAATATTATGACTGTACATCTTAATTCTCCGCAGGAGGTTGAAAAAATGCGGGTTGCAGGGAGGCTTGGTTCAGAAGTTCTAGACTTTGTTACGCCTTTTGTTAAGCCTGGGATAACAACAGGTGAGCTTGATAGGTTATGCCATAATTATATGTTAACTGAGCAGAATACAGTTCCTGCACCACTGAATTATGCGCCACCAGGCCATAAACCTTACCCAAAGTCAATTTGTACTTCAGTTAATCATCAAGTATGCCACGGTGTACCAGGAGAGAAAAAGCTGAGAATAGGGGATATTATTAATATTGATGTAACTGTGATTAAAGATGGTTACCATGGTGATACAAGTCGTATGTTTTATGTAGGTGAGGCGTCCATTCAAGCTAAGAGATTGTGTGAAATTACTTACGAATCTATGTGGCGTGGAATAGAAGAAATTAAACCAAATAAACATTTAGGTGACATAGGATATGCTATTCAGAGCTTTGCTGAGAATTTGGGTTGTAGTGTAGTAAAAGAATTTTGTGGTCATGGCATAGGAACTAAATTTCATGACGAGCCACAGGTTCTGCATTATGGCTCTCCTGGAACTGGATTGGAATTAAAAGAAGGTATGATTTTTACAATAGAACCCATGATAAATGCAGGTAAGGCATCAATTCGTCAAATGGCAGATGGCTGGACTATAGTTACTAAAGATCATAGTTTGTCTGCTCAATGGGAGCATACAGTGTTGGTTACTAGTACAGGATATGAAGTTTTGACATTATCTGCAGGTAGCCCACCAAAGCCTGTATTTCATGTTTAATTTACATTAATGGCTATTGAGGTAAGAGCTTTATCAATCCCGTTAAATTCTATAAACGGAAAAAAATTACTGATAGAAGGCCGAAAGGTACTACGTGAAGAGTTTCGTAAGAATGAAAATAGTACCTTATTACTTCGAGATTATTGTAGGTTAGTTGATGCTTTGTTGTGCCAAGCATGGAAAGAAATGGCGCTTCCAAGTTCAATTACTTTGCTGGCTGTGGGTGGATATGGTCGTGGACATCTTTTTCCTAATTCAGATATAGATCTATTGGTTTTATTGCCTCCCAAGGGAAAAAAGCAGAGTACTATTGATAATATAACAAAATTTAAGCTAGAGAGGTGGGTGCATTTTTTGTGGGATATGGGATTAGAGGTGGGTCATAGTGTACGTACCTTAGCTGAATGTGAGGAAGAATCAGAAAAAGATATTACAGTTCAGACAAGCTTGCTTGAGGCACGTAGACTTGTAGGAAATAGAAAACTATTTGGTATGTTTTCACTAAAAATGAAAGCACTACTAAACTCTAGAGATTTTTTTATCGCAAAGCAGCTTGAACAACAACAGCGCCATAGTCGATATCATGAAGTAACCTACAATCTTGAGCCAAATTTAAAGGAAAGCCCTGGTGGTTTGCGAGATTTGCAAAATATCTTATGGATTAGTCGTGCTTCAGGGTATGGGAAATCTTGGACTGATCTTATTAGAGCTGGATTGATCACAAGAGAGGAAGCTAGAATCACAAAAAGTAACGAAAAAAGATTACAGGGTCTTCGAATTAGGCTGCATTATCTTGCTGGGCGTCGTGAGGATAGATTGTTGTTTGATTATCAAACATTACTAGCTTCAGAGTACAAAATTTCTGATAAGCCACCGCGTCGAGCAGGTGAATTATTAATGCAGCGTTATTATCGCGTTGCGAAATCAGTAGCTCAGATTAATACTATTCTTTTGCTTACTTTACGGGAAAAGATTTTTTCAGAGAAGCATTTAGCACCTGTAATATTAAATAAAAATTTTCAGTCTCGTGGTCAACTACTTGAGGTGAGAGATGAGAATATTTTTAAGAAGGATCCGAGTGTTATTTTAGAAAGTGTTTTAATGTTACAGCAGCACCCTGAATTAGAAGCTCGTAGTGTTAATACGATAAGAGCGATCTGGCGCTCTAAATCTAAAATTAATTCATCTTTTCGGATGAATCCACATAATCGCAACTTGTTTATAAAAATTTTACGTCAGCCACGTGGCTTAACCAAAGAATTACGTTTTATGAGTAGATATGGAATATTAGGGCGTTATATTCCAGCATTTGGAAAAATTATCGGTCAAATGCAACATGATCTATTTCATGTTTATACTGTGGATGAGCATATTTTAATGGTAGTAAGAAATCTACGCCGCTTTATGGTCTCAGAATTTTCTCATGAGCATCCATTATGTAGTCAGCTTATTAGTAAGTTTGATAAGCCGGAAATACTTTATCTGGCAGGCTTATTTCACGATATTGCAAAAGGGAATCATGGAGATCACTCGTTGTTTGGAATGAGAAGATCTAGACGTTTTTGTACAGAACACGGGTTATCTTCAGAGGATACAGAGTTAGTGTCTTGGTTGGTAGGAAATCATTTAACAATGTCAGCTATAGCACAAAAAAAAGATTTATCAGACCCAGAGGTAATATCTGACTTTGCTACACATGTAAAGAATGAGCGTAGACTAATTGCAATCTACCTTCTTACAGTTTCTGATATATGTGCTACTAGCCCTAAGGTATGGAATACTTGGAAAGGTAAATTATTAGAACATTTATTTTGGGAAACATGGCGGTATTTATGTGGCGAACCAGCAAAAGCTGGAGGTACTCTTGAGAATCGTAAGATTAAAGCACTAGAATTATTACAATGTGACCCTATCCCAGCAGATAAATATAAACAACTTTGGTCAGAACTTGGTACTGCTTATTTTTTACAGAACAGCTTACAAGAAATTGTTTGGCATACTCGCCAAATTTGTAACAAGTCCTATTCTAACTTGCCAGTAGTAAAGGTGCGTATAATTTCAGCTGGAGATGGTATCCAAGTAATGATTTATACTAGAGACCAGAAAGATTTGTTTGCTCGTATTTGTAGTTTTTTTGAGAGTATTAATTATAGTATTGTTGAAGCTAAAGTTTATACTACAAACAATGGTTATGCTCTTGATAGTTTTTTAGTATTTAATCCATTTAATTCTATGGAGAAATATAGTGATATGATTTGTATCCTAGAAAATGGATTAAAGCAGCAACTAGGTCAACAGCCACCCTTTAAATCATCTTTGCAGGTGAAGATGAGTCGCCAGCTTAAGCATTTTCCTATTACACCTGAAGTTAATATAGAGCCTGATGAAAATGGCACTTATCATATATTATCGCTTGTTGCTGGAGATCAGCCAGATTTATTATCACGTATAGCTACAGTGTTGGCAGATTTTGATGTCAAAATACATAGTGCCAAGGTAAATACAATGGGGGAACGTGCTGAAGATATTTTTTTAATTACAGGCGCTATTTTAAATAAAACAAATACATTAATTAGCCTAGAATCAAATATTTTAAAAATATTGCATACATAATATAAGATTTTTTAGGTATGGTGTGGATAAGACCTATACCTCATATAAGGTGTAGGTCTTTTGATTTTTTATCTTAACTCTAATGTATTGTTATAGTTTCTTTACATTTAATATCTAGGTTTGAGCAATAATTTTTATAAACCCCATCAAGAAATGCCCAGAGAGCATTACATGCTTTAGTAGTGGAAGCTAAAACCTCATTTCTTTTCTCAGGGGTATCAGCAAATTTTTCAATTAACGCCCACTCTGCCTGTGAATGGTATATGTCAGCTTCTTGATGTACTGTAAAGAATTCGTAGCTGTCAGGGTCATCCATTCCATAAAATTTAGCTAAACCTTCAATTTTAACTGCAGCAATTTCTGGAACTTGTGATTCAAATGCATGCATGGCAGCAAGTCCAGCATAGAAAGGTTGGTTTAGACAAATATCTCGGAAAGTTGTAACAAGGTTTTCAGTGCTAGGTAAAGGAGCTGCATTAGCTAACTCTTTTTCACTTGAACCTAAAGATATGGCAAATTTTTTCCATAGTCCTGGGTGATTTTTTTCACCATATTCTTCGCTAATTAGATTTCCTAATACTTCTTGACGTACACTAATATCGCCACTATTTGTATCGGTATGAAAATGAGGTGTATTGAAATGGACCGCACTTAAATAAGTTGGCTCAGCTAAAACATTATGAAAATATTGTTCAGCATATTTAAGTAGTTGTTCTTTAGAAAGTTTTCCTTCAGTCCAAGCCACATAAAATGGGTGTTTTAAGAGGCTCTTAGATTCAATAATTAAATCAACATCTTGCTTGAAAATTAATTTTTCTTTCATAATTTTCCTTTTTTTAACAGGAATGGAATATTAATAAGCATATCATTACCTAATAACATAACCAAGTAAAATTTTGTAGGATATATCTTGAAAAAAAGAAAGATAAGAATGATAGCGAATATAATTAATAGTAAAAACCTAAAATAGAATCCATAACTTAGATCTTTCAGGTTGCTTATTTATTATGGTGGGATTTAACGTTAAACTGAAGCTAGTTTATATTTATTGGATATATATATGGATGAGCAATCAAGCTTATTAACTCTGTTTGCCAGTAGTTTCTTTGCTGCAACCTTACTTCCAGGTGGCTCAGAGGCAATATTATTTGGAGTATTAAAGATTCATCCGCAGCTATATTGGACAGCTTTGTGTGTTGCTTCATTAGGCAACACGTTGGGAGGTTTAAGCTCGTATCTTATTGGTAGATTTCTACCAGATGAGAAAGCATTTCTTAAAAAATATAATGGTAATAGACGTGGACTTAAATGGGTCCGTTGTTATGGGAGCCCAATAATATTATTTTCATGGGTACCATTAATAGGAGATGTATTATGTGTTGCAGCAGGATGGCTCAGGATTAATTGGTTATGGGTCTTATTATTTATGGTAATTGGTAAATTTACACGTTATTGGGTAATAGCGGAAGCATTAAGCAACTAATAGCCAGCCAAATTATTTGGCTTTTTATAATGAAGATTACTTAAGGTAGCGTAATTTATTGTTTAATTAATTTTTGTAATTCTCCATTTTTATACATTTCATCAACGATATCAGAGCCCCCAATAAAGCTACCATTGATATAGAGTTGAGGGATAGTTGGCCAATTTGAATATTCTTTAATACCTTGTCTGATCTCTGGGTTGCTAAGCACATCAATAGCAAAAATATTATTTTCCCCACAAGCATTAAGTATCTTAACTGCATGTGCTGAGAATCCACATTGTGGACTTTCAGGTGTGCCTTTCATGTACAGAACAATATGGTTAGTGGTTACTTGTTCATTTATAATTTCTTGAGTATTCATATTGAGCCTCTCATTAAATCAAATATTATTAATCTATGTGCTATGACATAGATAAAGCTAATATTAAAAAATTGCTTTAAGTAGATCAAAATAACTAATTGCAATATTTTATCAGTTTTTTTAAAAGTTGGGCATATATCTTCCACCGCTGACTCTCAATATCCCTGCTAAATCCGAGCATGAAAAGATGTTGCTGAATCCAGCATTTTTGAGTAACCAATTGCATATATTAGCTTGGTTGTAGCCGTGCTCTACTAGTAGCCATCCCCCTGCATTTATATGAGAAGTTGATGTGGTAATGATTGTTCGGATACATTCCATTCCATCTTCCCCAGCAATAAGAGCTATTTTTGGTTCAAAATTTAAAGCCTTCTGGTTTAGATGGGGGTCATTTAGAGCAATATAGGGAGGATTTGAAACAATCAGATCAAATTTCTCTTTCTCTAGTTTATCAAACCAATTACTTTGTAAGATATTGACATTGTTTGTACCGAGATGTCTTGCATTAGTTTTGGCTACAGATATTGCGTCTGTTGAATTATCTGTTGCGGTGATGCGAGATATAGGTCGATGTTTTGCAATAGATATTGCAATTGCTCCGCTACCAGTACCAAGATCCATTATTTTACAGGGTAAATTTAATGAAATTTTCTCTAATGCTAGATCTACTAATAATTCAGTTTCTGGCCTAGGAATCAATACAGAAGAATTAACTATAAACCTTATGCTGTAAAATTCACACTCACCTAGAATATATGCAATTGGCTCACCATTGGCACGTCGCTTAACTAATGATAAGAACGTATGTATTTGAACCAGAGTTATGTACTGGTCAGAATGGGCAATTAGGTGGGCATGGTTTATTTTAAGAACGCTCTGTAATAGTATTCGTGCTTCATTATAAGAAATAAGAGCGCGCGTCTGGCTCAATACATCTTTAATTGTAATTTTTTGCTGTATTTCAAAATTCATTTTATAGTATCAGATTCAGCATACAGCTCTAAAATTAGAATTAGGGACTATAGTTTAAATCTTGGAAGGCTAATTTTATTTTCCCATAGCTGCAAGTTGTTCTGCTTGATGCTCTAATGCTAGCTTAGAGCATAGTTCGCTTAAATCGCCATCCATGATTTGATCTATCTTATAAAGTGTAAGGTTTATACGGTGATCAGATATACGGCCCTGGGGAAAATTATAAGTACGGATTCTTTCTGAGCGATCACCGCTACCAATTAATAATTTACGGGTAGCAGCCTGCTTAGCTTGTTGCTCACTTATATGTTTATCTCGTATTCTGGCAATTAGAACGCTCATTGCTTGTGCTTTATTCTTATGTTGTGAGCGTCCATCCTGACACTCAACTACAATACCTGTAGGAATATGTGTAATTCGTACAGCAGAATCAGTTTTATTTATGTGCTGGCCTCCTGCTCCAGATGCTCGATAGGTATCAATTCTTAGTTCAGAAGGATCTAATACTATATCTGATATCTCGTTTGTCTCAGGAAGAACTGCAACTGTACAGGCAGATGTATGGATACGGCCTTGAGTTTCTGTAGAGGGTACGCGCTGTACCCTATGCCCACCTGATTCAAATTTAAGTTTAGAGTAGGCTCCTTCTCCTGATATTTTAGCAATAATTTCTTTATATCCCCCTATTTCAGACAGGCTTTGTGAAATAATTTCTATTTGCCAGTGTTGTCGCTCAGCAAAACGTGTATACATACGAAATAAATCTCCAGCAAATAGTGCAGATTCATCTCCTCCTGTACCAGCGCGAATTTCTAGGTAAATATTGTGTTCATCATTTGGGTCTTTGGGAAGTAATAATTTTTGTAGTTCCAGTTCGATTTTTGTAAGTTTCTCTTTTCCACTACGAATTTCAGCATCAGCAAATTCACGCATCTCAGCATCAGCAATCATCTCCTGTGCAGCTTGTATATCACGTTCATTGAGTTGATAAGAATGATAAAGTTCAACTATCGGAATAATCTCTGCATGTTCGCGTGTAAGCTTACGATAGTTATCAAGATTAGAGGTTATATCCTCATTACTTAGTAGGGAGTTTAATTCTTCAAGGCGTGAGCTCAATTGTATAAGCTTAGTCGTGATACCCTTGTTCATTCTAGGCGATCAAGTTGGTAGAGCCGATTTATCATATCTACGAGTTTGTCTCGTTCGTCTGCTGAAGCATGGTTTAGCACATCAGAAGGAGTATGTAAGAGCTTGTTAGTTAGGCTCTTACTTAATGACTCCATGACTTTCTTTGGGTCTCCTCCTTTTGTTAAAAGCTTAATTGCACGCTCAAGTTCATATTGGCGATAGTTCTCTGCTTGGTTACGTAACGCTCGAATAGTAGGGACTAATTCACGAGACTTGAGCCAGTGCATAAAATTAATAACATTTGAATCAATGATGGCTTCAGCTTGAGCTACCGCGCCTTGTCTTGAATCTAGTCCCTCTTGAACAATATCTGATAGATCATCTACAGTATAAAGGAACACATCATCAAGCTCTAATACTTCTGGCTCAACATCTCGCGGTAAAGCTAGATCTACCATAAAAATTGGGCGATGTTTGCGTTTTTTAATTGCACGTTCCATCATTCCTTTTCCAAGTATTGGAAGCGGGCTTGCTGTACAAGTTACGACAATATCATGAAGAGGAAGTTGTTCAGGAAGTTCATTTAGAGTGATTGATTGAGCATTAAATTGATTAGTCAAAGCTTGAGCATGCTCGGTAGTACGGTTGGCGACAGTGATACTTTTAGGATTGCGTGCTGAGATGCTACCAGCACATAGCTCAATCATTTCTCCCGCCCCAATAAGAAGTACACGTTGTGCACTAATATCCCCAAAAATTCTTTCTGCTAGCTGTGTAGCAGCAGCAGCCATAGAAACAGAATTGGCTCCAATTTCAGTAGATGTTCGTACTTCCTTTGCGACAAAGAATGTTCGCTGAAAAAGTTTGTGCAATAATAGCCCAAGTGTACCAGCAAGTTCTGCTGATTTTACGGCATTTTTTAGCTGGCCAAGTATTTGTGGCTCGCCTAGTACCATTGAATCTAGACCACTTGCAACTCTAAAAGCATGTTTTACTGCATGTTCACGGGGAAGGGTATAAAGGTAAGGCTCCAATTCTCGCACTTGTAGCTGATGAAAATTTGCTAACCAATGTGTTACTTCCTCTGGTTTATCTGTGCTGCAATAGACTTCTGTACGATTACATGTAGAAACAATTGCTGCTTCCTTTACAGCGTAATGACTAGCCAGATCATGAAGCGCATTCTCCACTGAATCATCCGAGAACACGACCTGTTCACGAACATCAATGGGCGCAGTTTGATGATTAATACCTAAGGCTAATAATTCCATAGTTAATAATGTAAATAACTGGTAAAGAATATGGAAAACTTCTAATTATAGTATTTCAATAGCTTGAATACTATCAAAGTGAAAAGATTTGCAAATTTAAAATTCAGGTATGCATAGATGGGCATTAATTTAACATTTAATTATCTGTCTTAAATGTAAGTAATTATGCCTATTTTAAATGGTGGCCAAGGAGGGAATTGAACCCCCGACACAAGGATTTTCAGTCCTCTGCTCTACCAACTGAGCTACTTGGCCCCTTGCAGGGAATTGTGATGTACATACATCATAATTTTGTAAGTATTTATTTTTTATAGCTAACCGGAGGAGGTGTTTGCCTATTTGAGAATATATATTTTAGCACAGTGCAAAATTCATTGGAATACTAGGATGCACTGCAGTTAGTTATCTTTTTTATTGTAAATATTTTATATTGTAAGTAGCTTTGGTTTAGATATAAGTCTTGATGAAAATAAATGATAATTATTTAATGGTTATTAAAAAAATTATTTTACTATTTTTAGGGTATGAAATTTGAATTTGAATTCATTTAATTAAGACCTAAGTAAAGGTAAAAATTAAAGTATGAGGGTTTATTACTTTCGCTTAGGTCTTTTTATTGGTTTGATTTTCTAATATTGATGTAATTGCTTTTTTGAGTGGTGAAGTAGATAAATTGTTAGCAAATTTATGTAGGCTTTCTGTACCAATTTGGCTAATTTCTGGCTTCTCATAAGAAAAGTTAGCTGCATGGCAAGTATAGTAATCTGCTTGTACAGTAATTTGTATAGACGTAACCTCCATAAAACCTAATTTATGAAATTTTGATATTAAAGATGGTAGGGTCTGTTTAAGTTTTGCTGCAATTGCTCCGGTTCCTACTATTATAGTTAGTTTGCCATTTGTAAATTTTCCTAGAGAGCAAAACTCCGCAAGCTCGAGTGGAATAACCTTCATGAAGGTCTCTTGCATTTCAGAAATTCTATCAATACGCGTAAAAAGTTGTTGATGAGCAGAAGTATTTTTAAGTGTGTTAAAAAAGAAATTAATTTTATATATTGTCATAATAGTCAGTGATATGATTTTTAATGCTTATAACATTATCATTATAATAAGAAAAAATTATAATATATTGTACGAGAGTTGGGAGTGTATATGAATATTATTTTAGCTCCCAACTATTGGGAAAAGATAAATATTCTTGTTTTTTATGGTAACGAGGTAGCCTATTGAAGTTTAAGTTATAAGTATAAGAGGTTTACTCTGATTGCTTATCTTAATATGGTAATATAGTTTTTAATATATATAGATAAAATTGTCGTCTGTTAGCCCCATGCATTTTAAATACTTAGTTAAAGTTGGAAAGTTGGTAGGTATTGAAAAAACAGTAGGAGTTGGGCATATAAGTCGTTACACGGGATCATATTTATATTTTAAAATTAGGTATAAAGGTAAAGCGTTGAATCTATCTCAGATTTAAAGAGATTTAATTAAATTTGAATTTAGGCCATGAGCTATGAACTAGTAGTGGCGGGGTGAGACTGAAAGTCTCACCCCTTATTTTTTGATAATGACATATTTAGTAGAAGAATTTATACCCCATGTTTAATACTGTTTTTAAGAAAATATTTGGTAGCCGTAATGATAGGTTACTCAAGCAATATTTCCAGACTGTCGGTGTAATTAACAATCTGGAGGATACAATTTCACATCTTACTGATGCAGAATTACGTGCAAAGACAGATGAATTTAGGCAGCGTATAAAGGATGGGTCTACGCTTGAAATGTTATTGCCTGAAGCCTTTGCAGTAGTGCGTGAAGCTAGCAATCGTGTTTTGGGGATGCGCCATTTTAATGTTCAGTTGATAGGCGGTATGGTGCTTCATAGTGGGAAGATTGCAGAGATGCGTACAGGTGAAGGAAAGACTTTAATGGCAACTTTGCCCTCATACCTTAATGCTTTAGATGGTAAAGGATTTCATTTGATTACTGTAAATGATTATCTTGCTGAGCGTGATTCTGAGTGGATGGGAAAAATACATGAATTTCTTGGGCTTAGTGTAGGGGTGATTGTTTCTAGTATGGAGCATGAACAAAGGCAGGCGGCTTATGCTGCAGACATTACATATGGTACAAATAATGAATTTGGTTTTGATTATCTACGTGACAATATGGTTAATGATCCTGCTGAGAGGGTGCAGCGTACGCTTAACTATGCAGTTATTGATGAAGTAGATTCTATTCTTATTGATGAGGCACGTACTCCACTGATTATTTCAGGTCAAGCAGAAGGTAGTACCGATGTTTATTTGCGAATGAATAAGCTTATACCGAAATTAATTCGTCAGGAGAAAGAAGGCGCCCCGGGAGACTTTAGTGTAGATGAGAAAGCTCAGCAAGTGTTACTAAGTGAGGCAGGCTTTGAAAATGCAGAGAAAATTCTTGTTCAGGATGGGTTATTAGAATCAGGAGCTAGTCTGTATGATCCTGCTAATATTAATCTTATACATCATCTATATGCAGGATTACGTGCTCATGCATTATTTCATCTGGATCAGCATTATGTAGTACAGAATGGGGAAATAGTAATAGTAGATGAATTTACTGGGCGATTGATGTCTGGTAGGCGTTGGTCAGAAGGACTACATCAGGCAGTAGAAGCTAAGGAAAATGTTAAGATTCAGAAGGAGAATCAGACCCTTGCCTCAATTACGTTTCAGAATTATTTTCGTATGTATAATAAATTGTCTGGTATGACAGGTACAGCAGACACTGAAGCTTATGAGTTTCAGCAGATTTATGGATTGGAGACTGTAATTATTCCAACTGATCGGCCAATGATTCGTGATGACAATATGGATCAGGTTTTTCGTACCTTGGAAGAAAAGAATAACGCTATTATTGAGGCTGCTAAAGAATGCTACCAGTGCGGTCAGCCTGTTTTAATAGGAACTACTTCAATTGAAAATAATGAGCTGCTGTCTAGGTTATTAGAAAAGAATAAATTACCTCACCAATTATTAAATGCTAAACAGCATGCAAATGAAGCAAATATTATTACCCAAGCTGGGCGACCCAAAATGATAACTATTGCAACTAATATGGCGGGACGTGGTACTGATATTGTATTAGGTGGAAATCCTGAGCCTGAAATTGAGAAAATCAATGCAGATGAAAAAATTAGTGAAGATATCAAGACAGATCGTATTATAAAAATCCGTGAAGAGTGGCAAGTTCGTCATGATGAGGTTTTGAAATTAGGTGGACTACATATTATTGGAACAGAAAGACATGAGTCTCGGCGGGTTGATAATCAATTACGTGGTAGATCAGGGCGCCAGGGTGATCCTGGGTCAAGTCGTTTTTATCTTTCGCTAGAGGATTCACTTTTACGAATCTTTGCATCTGATCGTGTAGCAAAAATTATGGAGCGTCTTAAGATGCCAGTGGGTGAGGCTATTGAGCATCCATGGGTTACTAGGGCAATTGAAAATGCCCAGCGTAAAGTAGAGGCTCGGAATTTTGATATTCGAAAGCAGTTGTTAGAATATGATGATGTGGCTAATGATCAGCGTAAGGTTCTTTATCAATTACGTAATGAGTTATTAGAATCACACAATTGTTATGAATTTATTGAAGAAATACGTAGAGAAGTGTTGGATAGTCTTGTTAGTTTCCATATGCCGCTTGAGAGTGCTGAGGAGCAATGGGATGTTCTAGGATTAGAAAAGATCCTTGCCTCTGAATATCAATTACAACTTCCAATTCAAGAATGGTTAGATACAGATTCTGAATTGAATGAAGAAAATCTTAGTCAACGAGTTTCAGAGGAAGCTAGTAATCAATACCAGAATAAAGTGGACATAGTAGGTGAAGATGTTATGCGTCAATATGAACGAGCTGTTATGTTACAAACGCTAGATACTTATTGGCGTGAGCATTTAGCAGCCCTAGATCATTTACGCCAGGGAATCCACCTTAGGGGTTATGCACAGAAAAATCCAAAGCAGGAATATAAGCGTGAAGCTTATAATTTATTCCAAGCTATGATGGAAGAAATTAGATTAGAGGTCACTAAGACGCTTATGATGGTACAAATTCGGGATGAAAAGCAAGTGGAGGCAGCTTCTGACATGTCACATTCGCCTACAAATATGAAATATCAGCACGCGTCTTATGAAAACACACTAGATGAGAGTGAAGTAAATACTCAGAACAAAAAGGAAACGCACCAACCATTTGTTCGTCAAGGTGAGAAGATTGGCCGTAACAACCCATGTCCATGTGGGTCTGGTAAGAAATATAAACACTGCCATGGGAAACTTAGTTAATTTTTTGAGTTTCCTATATCAGTTTCAGATAATACAATTTTAATTTATCTATTATTCTTTACGTATACCGGCAATCTCAATTTCAACACGGCGGTCAGGTTGAAGGCAGTCTTTTAGACTTTTTCCTTTACCTGTACATTTATCCCCAGTAATAGGATTAGCTTCGCCCTTGCCATCTATAAAAATATTATTAGGATCAATATCATGAGATGATACTAGGTAATCTCTTACGACTTCTGCGCGCTTCATAGAAAGTTTTTTATTATAATTTTCACTACCAATACGATCTGTATAGCCGATAGCAATAATCATGTCATATTTTAATTTATCTATCTTTGTCATTAAATTATCTAAAGATTCTTTTCCTTCTTTTCTTAGTATAAACCCATCAAAATCAAATAATGCATCAGCTGAAAAAGTAATTTTCTTAGGAGAAGTCTTAGGCGTTAGAACTGGAGCTGGAGCTGGAGTTTCTATAGGTCCGAGAAGCGTCATGATTACAAAGCTTGCCATTGAATCAGGTGAACTAATATGTTTATGATTAGTTAAAAAGCCGCATCCTCCAACTTTTGCAAGTTCACTCATAAATTCCTTTCCACCAGGCTCATTGCCGATTTGTATTGGGTAAATACATACTCGATTACCTAGTTGATCCTTAATTTTTTTTGCAGCTGTAATGGCAGCCCTTCTTTCGTTAGGTCCCCCTGAGTTACTTACATCTGATATACCATCACTTATAATGAACATTGATATTTTTCCAAGCCCCAGCCCCCGAAGAAATTTGTTGCTAGTGGTTCTGATTCCCTCATCCATAGGAGATGGCCCACTTGCACTTGTAAGGCCCTCAATTACCTTACTAAGTCCATCACGATTATGGTCTGTTAATCCGAAATGTACATTCACTCCGCTACCAAAACTTACTAGGCCTGCGTTAAAATCTAACTGTGGAATTGTCTGGTTCATATTTGACAGTATTTCTCTAGAAATATCAATTTTAGGACGACCTATGTAGTTGCCGGCCATTGATGATGAGCCATCATGAATAATCACAAAAGTATCAGCCTTTTTAGCATAATTAGCAGTACTTAGTTGCTTTGCATTAAAGTTACTACTGGTAGGCTGAGTTGTTGCACAACCTACCAATAACATGGCCGCTACGGATAAAATAATTGTCCGAAAATCATTTTTCATTTTGGTTCCTTTATTTAAAATATTTCCATCTTTATTTTATAGTAGAAAGCAAAGAAATTATGTTGCTTAAATTAAGAAATGATTACTCTAAAATTAATATTTTCTATAAAAATTATACTACTAGATATCATAATGCTTATCAAGAGACAAGTTATATGAGCGTTAAGAGTAAGTATTTATACTTTTATGAATATATAAAAAGGCTCTATTACTAAAGTTGCTATTTTCTGTGTTAAACATCTAATTTAGTATATTTATACATATAAACAACAATAATAAAAAAATTTTAATCAATAAAATATCTTAAATTAGTTTCATTATTTTCTATATAATAAAAGGCATAATCAGAAAATTTGTATTTCTCAATTTTTATATTAAAAATTTAAATATAAATCCTGAATAATAAATGTTATTTTATTATGGGGGGTAGAGCCTTAGTTAGAATATTTTTTTCATTGATTACTGTGCCTAGTAATGCGTAACCAAGAAGGTTATTTTCTGAATCATGGAATAGTGCTTTTACGCTATCAGTTGTTTCTTGCACTGTCCATTTTCCATTTATATCTGGATTTGGCGGTGAAACTACGGTTGGGCATGCGGGAGTTTTTACAAGAACTGGCATAGCAGGGTATTGTACTGGGGTTGGGTTTTTAGATAGAGTTGCTGCTAAGGCTCGTGCCGCATGCATGATCGGCATAACGAACGGTAATATTCTGCTATTAATTTCAGCGCAATCGCCTAAAGCATAAATATTGCTGTAATTGGTCTGTAGTAGCTGGTTTACAACAATGCCGTGGTTTACTTTTATGCCTGCTTCTTTTGCAAGAGAAATATTTGGAATGAGCCCTGTTGCTGTTAATAAAATATCTGTTTGTAGTATTTTCCCATTAGAAAACGTTAGCTGTAATTTTTTTCCTATTTTTTGGACTCTCTTAGTGATGGAGCGGAAATGGAAGGATACACCAATAGCCTCTAATTTTTTCTGTAGAAAAATACCACCCGCATTTGGTAATAGCTTTCCTAGAGGGTGTTCACTAATATCAACTACGTTAACATTATATCCCGCAACAGCAAGATCGTTAGCAAATTCACAGCCAATTAGCCCAGCGCCAATAATTGCTATATCTTTTTTCTTTTTTATCATATTCCAGAAGTAACAATAGTCATCTAAATTGTTTATTGAGAGTATTTCATCAGTTCCATCTCCCTCAAGAGGAAGACGAATTTGGTTGGCCCCCAAGGCTAGAACAAGTTGGTCATAATTTATTTTTTCTCTATTTTGTAGAGTTATATTTTTATCAGATGGGTTTATAGCGATCACATTACTAAAAGGATGAATAACCGCTTGCATTTGTTTGGCCATTTGTTCTGAACTGTAATTCAAAAGAGTATCAGGAGTTTTATTTTTGGCCAGAGCATTTGATAGCATTGGTTTTGAATAGAACCCGCCATGATCTGCAGAAAGTATAATTATGGGTACTTCACTTTCAAGTTTACGAAATTCACGGGCGACAGTATATCCTGCAAGTCCACTTCCAATAATAATTATGGGGTTTTGTTTCATATTTAAATTTAGATTAATTAGGAATTGATATTGTTTTTATATATTGTAAATTAGCAATAAGTCTTTCATTTGTGTTTATTAAATGTGGTTGTCCTGCATAATATTATAAGTGAACTGGATACTTTAAAATAACTTTAAATTTTGGAGCTATTTTATGAATATTATTCTAAGATATTAGAAGAATTTTATAATTTATGACTTGATAATTTTTCTATAATTATTTCCTCCAAAATGCTGGAATGAAGACAACAAGCAAAGTAAAGAGCTCCAACCTTCCCAGTAGCATAGTAAAGCTACATATCCAAGTTTGGAAATCAGTAAGTCCAGCGAAAGTACTAGCAGGACCAACTTGATTAAGTCCCGGTCCTAGATTATTGATGCACGCTACTATTGTAGAGAAAGATGTTATAAAATCTAATCCACTAGAAGCAAGGATTAGAGTCAATGAGACTATACTAGCTAAGTATATGGATAGAAATGCTAGAATTGCGTAAACAATTCGGTTTGATATTACGCTATCACCGAGTTTAACAGGTGTAACTGCCTGAGGGTGCATGATTACAATCATTTCACGAAAAACCTGCTTGAACAAAAGTTTCGCTCTGATCATTTTAATACCGCCACCGGTAGAACCAGATGATGAACAGAAACAACAAAGTGCTAGCATCCATAATGGTGCAAATATAGGCCATAAATTGTAATCAGCATTACTATATCCAGTGGTAGTAGCAACTGATATGGTATTAAAACTAGCGTAGCGAAAAGATGTTAGTAGATCTGGGTAAACTCCCGCATTCCATAAATACAAAGTAAGCATTATGCAGCTTATTACAATTATAGTAATAAATATACTAGCTTCTGGGTCATACCGATAAGGCAATAGAGATTTTTCTCTCCAAGCTAGAAAATGTGAGGCAAAATTTATTCCAGCTATTAGCATGAATAGAATAGCAACGCCCTCAATTTGAGGTGAATCCCAGTGCGCAAAGCTTGCATCATGAGAAGAAAAGCCACCAAGACCAATAGTAGTAAATGAATGCATTACTGCATCTAGCCAAGTCATCCCAGCTAGTTTGTATGCAATAGCGCAAGCTATGGTTATCCCTGTATAAACTAGCCATAATCCTTTAGCAGTTTCTGCAATACGTGGGGTCAGTTTAGTATCCTTCATTGGGCCAGGAGTTTCTGCCTTGAACATTTGCCTTCCACCTACTCCGAGTAAAGGCAGAATAGCTACTGCCAGTACAATTAAACCCATTCCTCCCATCCAGACCATCTCAGTACGCCAAAAATTTATTGATGGTGGAAGTAAGTCTAGCCCTGTAAGAATAGTTCCACCACTAGCCGTTAGTCCTGATGTGGCTTCAAAATAGGCCTTAGTAAAGCTTAGAAATGGAAGATGAAATAGTAGGGGTAGCGTAGCAAAAGCTGGCAATACAGACCAAACTAATACGACTAATAAGAATCCATCTCTCACCCTTAATTCACGCTTATAGTTACGTGTTGCTGCCCACATCATTAAACCTGAGGCAATAGTAATTGCGGCAGATTTATAATAAACAAATTGAGAAACGTTATCGAACCAAATAGAAAGCGCAAGAGGAATTAGCATAGTAAATCCAAATATTAGGATCACTATACCGAGTACATTGATAACTGGGAAAAGTCGATTCATTAATAATTCCTGTTATAGGAAGCC
>CEUY01023549.1_pt1 | contig 27139 bp, 21 predicted proteins | sample 361481 | NCBI WGS metagenome assembly CEUY01 (sample SAMEA2622737, study PRJEB7988) | marine metagenome | isolation source: saline water (ENVO:00002010), including | reverse complement strand
TTTTAGCGGAAGATGTTGCAAGGCTTGCTCAAACTTTAAAAAAAAATCAATACGGTCAATATTTGAACCGTTTGATAACCAATCTATAAACAGGAGCACCGCCCACTCTTTTTAATATTGATCTTTTAAAACTACTAGCCTATGAAAATTCTTCTCACAGGAAAAACCGGACAAATTGGTGGGGAATTAAATAACATTGTTGGTGACTTAGGAAACCTTATTACTGTCGATAAGGAACAATTGGATCTTTCCAAACCTAACTCTATAGAACCAGTAATGTTAGACATTAAACCAGACATCATTATTAATCCTGCAGCCTATACAGCCGTTGATAAAGCTGAAGAAGAGTCTGGCCTGGCAATGACGGTAAATGCTATTGCCCCTGGCTTATTAGCAAAAGCAGCAAGAAAAGTTGGGGCAGGACTGATCCATTATTCCACGGACTATGTATTTGATGGGTGCTCTGAGATTCCTTATAAGGAAGAAGACCCTACCAATCCTTTGAATGTCTACGGAAAAACTAAGCTTGCAGGAGAAAAAGCCATAGCCAACGTTGGAATTCCATTCCTGATAATAAGAACCAGTTGGGTTTATAGTCTTCATGGTAAAAACTTTTTAAGAACTATAAAAAAACTGGCAAAAGAAAAGGACAAAATTCAAGTTATTGACGATCAAATCGGAGCCCCTACCTGGGCTCGTTCCGTTGCTCTGAAAACACATCAAATCCTCAAACAATGTTTAAACAAAAAATGGCTTGAAACAAACGATCCCTCCTTATCAGGAATCTTCCATTTGACTTGCCAAGGAAAAACCAGTTGGCACGGTTTTGCCAGGAAAATTTTAAATATATCTAACGCCTCACAAAATATAAAATTGATTACAATTCCTACATCCGATTATCCCACTCCTGCAACGCGCCCTTCCAACTCGCTTTTAAATAACGAAAAGATTCAAAAAGCGTTTGGCCTAAATATGCCACATTGGGAAGATGCATTAAAAGATTGTATGGGCTCCAATTAGCCTAAATTATTATTCAATTAATAGGGAAAAATTTCTTATTCTTAAATTAAAACACTTTCCTTTTGCAGTTTTTTATATTGTTCGCTATTTTGATTTAATATATAATTTTTATTAAGGCAGGAATTAAATTACTTTCCTAAAATTTTCTCCCTATTATTAAATTTACCCAACGTTTACAAAAAAAAGAGACAATAAAAAAATTATGTACGGTGTGATTTTAGCGGGTGGGAGTGGCACCCGGTTTTGGCCTGTTAGCCGCGAACAAAGCCCCAAGCAATTGCAACAGTTCTCTGGCAGCGGAACCATGATCCAAAACACAGTGGAACGCCTATTACCTCTTATATCCATAGAAAATCTGTACGTAGGTACCCATCAACAACAAGCGTTTGAAACCCTTCGACAATTAGATTCTTTTGCCTTTTCGCCAAATCATCTTTTAGCCGAACCTTGTAGTAAAAATACTGCCTTAGCAATCGGTTTGATGGCAAAAATAATGGAGGATAAAGATGCCGATGCTGTAATGGCTATTTTTCCTGCAGACCATGTTGTTTCTAATTCGGAAAAATTTATCCAAATAATACAAAAAGCAGAAACTATAGCACAAAAGGGATTTCTGATAACTCTCGGCATTCCTCCCACACGCCCTGAAACTGGATTTGGCTACTTAAAGAAGGGCTCTGAAATTGATGAAGATGCTTTTCAGGTAGAACAGTTTGTAGAAAAACCAGATTTGGCAACAGCCAAAGGGTATTTAAAAAATGGGAACTTTTTCTGGAACTGCGGTGTCTTTATCTGGAAAGCCGCAACCATTCTCAAAGAACTTCAAAAGCATGCACCAGACATTCATTCTCAATTGGAAAAATTAGTGAGTTTTTTGAAAAATTCAGATGGCAAACTCGGACATCTCGAATTTAGTGAAAAAGGTTGCCAGCTTTTTTCTTCTCTACCCAGCCTTTCTATTGATTATGCTGTCATGGAAAAATCTACAAAAGTAGCTCTAATTCCTGCAGATATCGGTTGGAATGATTTAGGTGCTTGGAACGCTTTAGACGAGGTATGTGAAAAAGATTCTTCTGGAAACATTCTAACGGGAAATATTCTAGCTCAAGACTGCAACAATTCAATTGCGCACGGGCAAAACCGACTCGTCGCCCTGTTAGGTTTAAAAGATACAGTAGTGGTGGACACGCAAGACGCCCTTTTGGTCTGCGCCAAGGATCGGTCTCAAGATGTAAAAAAAATAGTAGAGTCCCTCATTGACAAGGGTCATCCTGAATGGAAGCTGCCGGCCACCGTAAAAAAACCGTGGGGCTCTTACACCGTTTTGGATTCTGGCCCTACTTATTTATTAAAGCGAATCGATTTACTACCGGGCGAGGCACTCAGCCTGCAATCTCACAACCACCGAAGCGAACACTGGACAGTAGTTTCGGGTTCGGCAAAAGTCGAGCTAAAAGAAGAAATCTTCCATTTAAAAGCCAATGAATCTATCACTATCCCTGTAAATGTCAAACACCGACTTGGAAATCCGGGGACAGACTTGTTAAGTATTATTGAAATCCAATTTGGCAATCTTTTGGATGAAAACGATATTATTCGCTATGAGGACCAGTATGACCGCTGCTAATCCTTAAGTTACAATTTTTACTTCTGCCGGGATGGCATTTTAAATCTGAAGTAATTTACAAAATCCCACCTCCCACATTTGTATCGTAACATTTTGTTTTTTAAATTGTTCTTGTTTTCTGTATGAGCTATACTTTTTCAGGTTATCAGGGTTTTCACCTGAAAAAAGGAGAAGATTTTTGGGGAACAAAATTAGCCTCGCATTGATTGGAGCCGGCCATTGGGGTAAAAACTTGGCCCGGGTTTTCAATGAACTCGGCATATTAAAATCTATTTGCGATTCTTCCGAGGAAATTTTATTAAAATATACCGAAAAATACCCTGAAATTACTACAACCTCTTCTTTTTCCGATGTGTTAGCCTCTCCAGATATCAATTCCATTGCAATTGCAACTCCCGCAGAAACACATTATTTACTGGCAAAAAAAGCCCTTCTTGCCAACAAACATGTTTTTGTAGAAAAACCCTTGGCAATGACTGCGCAGGAAGGCGAAGATTTGGTTCAAATTTCCAAAAAGCTAGGAAAAGTTCTATTCGTTGGGCATATTCTGCAATACCATTCGGCGGTGCAAACCATAAAAAAGATGCTTAAGGAAGGCCACCTGGGAAAGCTTCAATACATTTATTCTAATCGGCTCAATCTGGGTAAAATTCGACGCGAAGAAAATATTCTTTGGTCTTTTGCTCCACATGATATTTCTGTGATTTTGTCTCTTGTTGGAGAAGAACCAATAGAAGTTACAGCAACGGCAACGAACATACTCGACCCAAAAATTGCAGACACAACAATAACCAATATGAAGTTTTCCTCTGGGGTTAGGACCCATATTTTTGTTTCCTGGTTGCATCCTTTTAAAGAACAAAAAATGGTCATCATTGGGGATCGCAAAATGGTGGTTTTTGATGACACTGCCCCCATTGATAAAAAGCTCATGTTTTATCCACACCAAATTTCCTTGAAAAGCAGGGTACCTAATGTTGAAAAAAAAGAAGGTATTCCAATAGACCTTTCAAAAACCTGGGAGGAACCTTTGACCAGTGAGGCCCGTGCCTTTATAAACACCATTAATGGACAACAGGCACTTACCGATGCTCAAGAAGGCTTAAGAGTTTTAAAGGTATTGGAGAGGGCTCACGCAAGTATGAACAATAGGAATCATACATCCACAGAAAAGCACTACTTTATCCATGAAAGCAGCTTGATAGATGAAGGTTGCGAGATTGGTGAAGGCACAAAAATCTGGCATTTTTCTCATATCTTGAAAAACACAACTATTGGAAACAAGGCGAATATCGGACAAAACGTTGCGATCGGTCCTGATGTAAAAATCGGGAATAATGTTAAAATTCAAAACAATGTTTCTGTATACGCCGGTGTAACTCTTGAGGACAATGTCTTTTGCGGTCCTTCCTGCGTTTTTACCAATGTGATCAATCCTAGAAGTTCTATCTCCAGGAAAAGTGAAATCTGTAATACTTTGGTTCGTGAAGGAGCAACTATTGGTGCCAACTCAACAATTCTTTGTGGCATTACAATTGGAAAACACGCTTTTGTAGGAGCGGGTTCCGTTGTTACTCATGATGTACAAGATAATGCCCTGGTATATGGAAACCCTGCCAAGGTCCAAAGTTGGATTTGCGATTGCGGCTACAAACTCGATGAAAACTTTCAATGTAGCGAATGCGGAAAAACCATCAAAATCGAATAATTCTCCAGCTCCATTGGAGAAATGAACTCTACCGAATTAAATGAAAAAGATTAGCTGAAAATTGAGACCTTCTAACGAGAAGGCACTAGATTACCGACAATAATATAAACCCATTTGTTTGTTTTAAAGTTCCATGTTTGGAGTAAGTTATGCTGCTTGAGAAAATACAGAAAAAAGAAGCACATATTGGTGTGGTGGGGCTGGGGTATGTTGGACTCCCCTTGGTCATTGAGTTCTGCAAAGCAGGTTTTTCTGTGATTGGCCTAGATATTGACGAAGATAAAGTTGAAGCCTTGTCTAAAGGTAAAAGTTTTATCAAGCATATCCCAGATGAAAAAATCCAGGCTTTAAATGAATTAGGGGAGTTCAAGGCCAGCACAAATTTCAGTCTGACTGAAACACTGGACTGTGTTTTGATTTGTGTTCCCACCCCTCTGAATAAAAATCGTGAACCTGAAATGAGCTATATTGTTTCTACAGCGAAACAAATTTCCGCTCATATGAAGAAGGGTCAATTGATAATCCTGGAATCTACAACCTACCCAGGAACCACCCAAGAGGTTTTATTGCCCGCCCTGGAATCGGGTAGCGGAATGAAAGGAAACACCGACTTTTTCGTCGCTTACTCTCCCGAACGTGAAGATCCAAACAATAAGGATTTCACAACGTCCTCTATTCCGAAGGTTATTGGATCAGATCACCCAGACGGCCTGGAAACAAGTCTGGCCCTTTATTCTCAAATAATAAATACTACCGTTCCTGTCTCCAGCACACGGGTCGCTGAAGCAACCAAATTGATGGAAAATATTTTCCGCTCAGTTAACATCGCACTGGTAAATGAACTAAAAGTAGTTTTTGACAAAATGGGAATTGATGTTTGGGAGGTAATCGAAGCCTCAAGTACCAAACCGTTTGGCTTTATGCCCTTTTACCCAGGACCGGGGCTTGGAGGCCATTGCATTCCCATTGACCCTTTTTATTTAACCTGGAAGGCAAGAGAATACAAAGCAAACACCCGATTTATTGAGCTTGCCGGTGAAGTAAATATCTCCATGCCTGAGTATGTAATACAAAAATCTTTTATGGCCCTGAATCAATCTGAAAAAAGTATAAAAAACAGCAAAATTTTATTACTGGGGCTAGCTTACAAAAAAAACGTGGATGACCATCGTGAATCAGTCACTTTTAAAATCATGGATCTCTTAAGCCAAAATGGGGCAACTGTAGACTACAATGACCCCCATATTCCCGAGATAATGCCTGTACGTGAATACAAGCAGTTTATAGGAAAAAAAAGTGCGCCGCTGGAAAATCTGGGGCAATACGATTTAACCATCATCTTAACTGACCATTCATCCTACGATTACGAAGCTATTGTCGAACAATCCAAAATTGTGGTAGACACGCGAAATGCTTGCGGCAAAATAAAATCTAAAAAAATTATCAAAGCTTAATCCCTTTAACATTGCAACCAAGTAAAATGGGCTGCAATCCAGTTTCCGCATTTGCAGCTTAGCAAATTGATTTTAACCAAAACTGCTAGCATATAGAATTATTATACTCATCCTTGAAAGACACTTTCCCCCTGATAATTAAACCTAAATGAAGAGAAATAGTGGCCTGCCCTGATTAAATGGATCAGTTTTCGGGGGGGCAGGCCATAATCTTTAAACATTTCATCATAGATTCCTTATAACTAATGCGACACTCCTTTACCAACCACAACCCTTATAAATGTTAACCACAGAACATACATATCAAAAAAAATGGACTGGCGCTCAACATACTCGAAATCCAAATCCACCTTAAAAGATATAGGCAACTCATCACGACCATTCACTTGCGCCCATCCGGTTAATCCAGGGACTAGCTTGTGGATTCCTTTTTCAGTGCGCAATTTAATCAGATCATCTTGATTGAACAAAGCCGGGCGAGGACCTACAAAACTCATATGCCCCTTTAGAATACTCCATAACTGAGGCAACTCATCCAAACTGGTTTTTCTTAGAAAGACGCCTACAGGTGTCACATATTGTTTGGCATCATTGAGTGAATGGGATGCGACAATAGGGGTTCCAAGTTTCATAGTTCTAAATTTAGGCATTCTAAAGATTTTATTATTTTGCCCAACTCTGTCAGACCAAAAAGTAATGCTTCCTTTGGAAGTCATCATTAAAACCAGCGCTATTACAGTAATTGGAATAATTAAAATAAAAGATGCGATTAACGCTAACACTAAATCAAAGCAACGTTTCATGCTAATTTCTTTCATTGTTTTTCAGGAAATGTTTCGTTGTTTTAAGCAGTGCGTCATCCACTGAAACTTTAGGTGTCCATCCGAGCAACTGCTTAGCCTTACTAATATCTATCTGCAGAGATCCGCATAAGCGTTGAGCAAAATCCGTTTTTCCAAGCAGTAATGCTGCCGTTCTCAGTAAAAATACTGGAACAGGTATCAATCGCGAAGATTTTCCAAAGGCTTTTGCCGTCCGACGCAACAATTCCGCAGTTGACAAATCATCCCCGTCGCTGACTAAAAAGGTTTGATTAATTGCAGCAGGGTGATCCAAACAAATTAATATAAGATCCACCAGGTTATCCAAAGCAACGAAGCTTCTACTATTATGAATCGCCCCAAAAGGCAACGGCAAGCCCGATTTAACAAGTTTCATTAGTTTGAGGAAATTCGCTCGGACTTCGGGCCCGTAAACTAAGGGGGGCCTAATGATTACTATTTCGAGCTTGCTGTCATAGGCAATTTTTTGCAATACTTGTTCGGCCTCCCACTTGCTAATACCATAAGAGTCTTCTGGAGCAGGGATATCATCGGCCTTAAAAGGGTGCTCACTCGTTTCTTCCCCATTTACCTTTATACTACTTATATAGATAAACCTTTTTATTCCGCAACTCGCAGCCTGTTCAGCCAGATTACGAGTCCCTTCTACATTCACTTCTCGATATACTGCTAAAGGATCCTTTTCTGAGTCACGCATTACATGTGCGCGGGCAGCACAATGAACAACCACATCCACCCCAACAAGAATTTCCTTCCAGAATTTGCTTTTGCTAAAACCTGAGACAATTTGGTAATCGACCCCCGGCAAAGGGTTTGCTGGAAAATGCCTTACAATCCCTGTTGTCGTCAATCTCCGCGCAATAAGGTTTCCGCACAATGCGCTACCGACAAAACCTGATGCTCCAGTGACTAACACCTTCATTTGATGAATTCGTTATAAATATTCAAAGTTTTTAAAATGACATGCTTTGAGGAAAACTTATCAAGAACAAGTTCTCGACCACGCTTTCCCATTTTGGCTCGCAAATCAGGGTCTTCTATAAGACGGAGTAATGCATTGGAAAGGGAAACAGAGTCACTTTTGGGTACTAAAATTCCGTTGTAGTCATCACGAACTATTTCCCGGCAACCTGGAACATCGGTCGAAACTATAGGAAGCCCGCAGGAGGCCGCTTCAATAAGCACTTTTGGCAAACCCTCCCTATAAGAAGGAAGACAAACAATATGCGCGGAGTGGAAAACAGGAACCATTTCCTTATGGTGACCCCACCATTCAACAATATTTTCTTTTTCCCAAGCACGAATTGTTTCTTCAAGGATAGACGCAGGGTTATCAAGATCGGGATTCCCAACCAAAATAAAACGAACATTGTTCACTTTTTGTTTTAAATCACGTGCCGCATCAACAAACTCACCTACCCCCTTGTCCCATAATAACCGCGCTGCCAATACCACGCATACCGGGCCTTTAAGCTCCGAGGCAGGCAAAAATTTATCCGTGTCGACTCCCACCCCTTGCACCATACGAATTCGAGATGGCAAAACACCTGCCTTCGCGAGCAATTCTTCATCATCAGGGTTCTGAACGATTACTCTACTATTCTTAAAATTTAACAAGTGTGCAAGAAACCAAGTTATCAACGGGCATCCGAATCGCACAATAGGGTTGTTAGATATATAAAGCCAACCCAATCCCGTCACTGCATTCACCTGAGCCGAGATGTTTGCAAAACGAACGGCCAAAGCCCCATACAACACCAGCTTCAGCGCAACATGATGCACAATATCTGGTTTTTCTCGACGATAGAGTTTAACTAAAGCCCAAAACTCCAACATTGGGTTACCAGCACGTCTTGACAATTCAAATGGGATCAAACGGATGCCGGCTTTTTGGATAATATCTGCATGCTTCGCGACCCGAGTGGCTACTGCAACTTCATAGCCAGCCTCTCTAGCCGCTATAGCGATTGACAAGCGATGAGAAACAAAGTACCAGTCTTCTGTGACCAAAAACAGAAGCTTCTGCTTTTTCTGTGTTTTAGTCTCTTCCATGCAAACACTCATCATTTCAACTTAAAGTCGATAATTTCAATTAGTTACAATACCGGCTCGCCCAACAAAAGTTTCCCTGCCAAAGATCCATTGCTTAAGCTGGAATTTTAAGCGATTGATTGGAGACTGGATGTTAGATCTTGTTAAACTCACAGCTTCTATGTCTGGCATTGCCTCGAAATAAGGCCTGTAAAATGAGTCTGAAATTTCTCCTGTAAAATGAGTGTAAAATGAGTCTGAAATTTCTATGGAACCTAATTTTGCCAGTTTCCAGTTTTGCTCATTAATTTCCTTAAGGGTGGCCCATTCCCCCAATTTGTTTAAAAAATAAACCCCTCTATAGGGATCAAAAACAATCCAATCGTTTCCAATCTTAACGAACGATAATCCTATTGTATTTACAAGATTCTTGGCTTTAATATGAAGAAAAAAGCTTGGAGCCTCGATATAATTACAAAGGGTAGAGAATAAATCATGATAATTATCACTCACACCGTAACCCCTCACATACACGTTCCAAACATGGTCATCCATTATTGGTAATTCTGCAGGTTGCCGCTGAATAGTTTCATGAGTCCATTGAAATAACTTAAACACCTTTTCTTCTTTCGTATCCAGGTTTTGGGTTATACGTTTTGCAAGCCACATATAGTTAAAATGCCGGTCAAAAAAATTTAGCACCTTAAGATAAAGAGGCAATTCGATATTTGAAACACGGAAATTTATACCTTGGCTGGTAGTTACTTTCATGTTTAATACCACTCCTATTGCAAGAGTCAACAATAGCGTAACAGATAAGATTATTAATTTGCGTCTCATAATTTCTCTTAGGGGTACTCCGGAAGGTAGTAATCGCCAAACAAGTATGAATAAATTTTCCAGGACAAACGGTACACATTCGGATGACGGGCAACATCACAAGATCCATTAACTTTCGAAAGTCAAAATAGTAACTTGACCATTTTTAAGAAAACCCATAATCCCCAGCTATTTCGATTTGTTGAGACCACCAGGTATAAGCGGGAATATCCACACCGTTTAATGCTATTTCCAATATTTCCAGTGATCCCTTTCCACATCCTACAATAATCTTGTTCTCTATATTTTTTATTTCACCTGGAGTTAAAGATATATTGATTTTATTATTGTTAATTCTGCTAGTCCAGATAATGATTTTGTGATTTTCATGCATGGAAAAAGCACCAGGGTAGGGTTTTGTTTGCGCGCGGATAAAATTGTAAATTTGCTCTGCTGAATGATCCCAATTGATTTGACCATCTTCAGGACCGCGTTGGGGATAAACCCGACGTTTTCGTTCATCTTGGGAAGTAAGTTTTGCAGTCCCATCAATGAGATGTGGTAATCTTTCAAGCAGTAGCCCTACCCCCAAAGATTCAATCCGCTGATATAGAGTCGCTATTGTATCTTCCCGAAAAATTTCAGTGTGTTTTTGGCCTACAATTTCACCGCTATCAACACCTTCATTTAATTTAAAAAGCGTGATACCCGTTTCAGTCTCCCCATTTATTAAAGCCCAAACAAGAGGGGAGCCTCCACTATAATCAGGTAGTAGAGAGGCATGCAGCCCATATGCCGGCGCAATATCTCGCCATGATTTTGGTAGCATATGATACCAACCAACCACAATAAACATATCAGGTGACAAGGATTGGATATAATCAAGGATAAGGTTATCGTTCATTCCTTGAGTCATGACAAGGCAATTTAAATTGTTTAAGTCACAATAACTTTTAAAATCTGCGTATAAGACATTTTTTACTCCTTGAGGCCTGTAAGAAATTGCAAAGGTCTGGGGGACGGTTATGGATCCCACTAGCTCGCACTTTGGAAGGGAGATCATTTCCTTTAAGCAGTGCAATCCAAATTTACTAGCTCCCACAAATACTATTTTCATGTTCGTGAATTAAGGCTAATTCCACCATCATTTAGCCATTGTTCTACATTTAGTAGTGACCAAATTAAAAGCCTTCTATTTTCGGTTCCACTCAAGTGTTCCTTTACCAGTTTCTCGACAGTTGACTTATCCAGGAAACTATAAATTTTGGAATCACCTTCTAATAGTGTGCGCTTTACAAATTCTATACTGTCGCCTTTGAACCAGGAAGCATCTGGAGCGGAAAACCCCTGTTTTTCAGCACGGGTTACGACTTCGGGGATATGGCACTTCATGGCATCTCGCAGAATCTGCTTGCCATCACGGGTTTTCTGGAAAAACTGATAGGGTTTATTGCCGGGCTCATTCTCGTTGACTCTAATTTCTTCGGCTAAATTGTTTAGCTTTAATTTTACGGGACAACGCATGGCGAAATCTACCAGGTCATTGTCCAAAAATGGCAGACGGGTTTCCAATCCGTGAGCCATACTTAGCTTATCTTCAACTACCAACAACCCATGCAAGAATGTCTTTGCTTCAAAGTATAGAGAGTGATTGATGTAAGCCTCAGGGGTTTCCAAATCATCCTTGTGACTGTTAAAAACATTTTTAAAAATGTCCCGAGTAGAGATATTACCCACCTCATCCCAAATTGGGGAGAAAATATCTTTTAGCTGCCGGTCATCCATCATACGTTGCCAATAGTTGTAATACTTTTCGGTGTATTGCTCAAAACTATCGTTTGCCATGGCTCGATAATATCGCCAAGGATAGCCTCCGAAAAGCTCGTCACTACCTGTTCCACTCAAGACCACCTTTACAAACTTTTGCGCGAGTTGAGCCACATAATAATTGGGGTAACTTTGCCCAACCCGAGGTTCTTCAAGGTGCCAGGCTAACTTGGGTAAGGCCCGTTCCATATCCCCGGCTTTGAGCACCATCTCATAATGCTCGGTTTTGAAGTGGTAAGACATCGCTTCTGCTTTTTCCCTTTCATCAAAGGACAATTCGATGCCGGAGGCGGAGCTGAGATCAAACCCGCAGGTAAACGTTTTTAGATTAGGGAAGGATTTTGCAGCAATGGCAGCGACGGAGCCAGAGTCCATTCCGCCACTGAGATAGCTACCCAGTTCAACATCTGCAACAAGTTGTCGGTTTACCGCTTGCTCAAAGAGCCGGCCAAGCTCTTCCCGATATTCCTTGTCATTGGCAGGTTCTGAGGGTTCGCAAAAATCGTAATCCCAGTATTGAGTATATTTAAGCAGAGGCTTATTGGATTTAAGATCAAGGGTTGCATAATTTCCTGGAGGCAGCAGTTGAATATCTTCAAGCAGCGTAATGTCAGAAAAAATATTCTGGAATGTAAAATATTCCAAAAGTGCTGATTTATTCAGCTTTCTTTTAAAGTCGGGTGACTTTAAGATCGCTTTTTGTTCCGAGCCAAAAGAAAAAATATTACCTTGCTGACTTATGTATAAGGGTTTGATTCCGTAACGATCTCGGGCAAGCAGTAAGTTCCTCTCCTTCCGATCCCATAAAGCAAAAGCAAACATTCCGTTAAAACGTATCAATGCTTGGGTTTTCCACTCGACCAATGCATTTAAGACAACTTCACTGTCTGTTTGTGACCGGAAGCAATGACCTTTACTTTCTAGTTCTTTTCGTAGTTCTATAAAATTATAGACCTCACCGTTGTAACTAAGAACAAAGCGATCATCGCTGCTGACCATCGGTTGTCGCCCGGCCGGAGACAGATCAATAACGGATAAACGGCGGTGACCGATTCCCACATTACCCTCGATCCACTGGCCTTCATCGTCCGGTCCGCGGTGAATAAGAGCATCCGTCATATCCTTCACTACAGAGCTGGAGACAGGGGAATGGTCTAGATGAATTAAGCCAGTAATTCCACACATGGGAAGGTTATTTCACTTTCTTAGCGATGACGGTGATCCCCGCATTTTCCACCACTTCGCGTTCAATAAACAGGCCGGCTTCTTTGCACCATTCTTGAATTTCCTTTGGAGTATGCCGGGTGGCATTAGCAGGTGCATACCAGTCAAAATTGATATGGTTCATTTCTTCAAAACTAAGGTTGTTATCGTAAAAGGCTTTTGCAATGTGCCAGTAAAACAAACGCTGAACTGTAGTACGACCTGCAGGAATGCCAAGCAGTTCTATTGGTTGAGGAATTTCTATTTCTGCATCCAGTTCCCCAAGCGCTATGCCGAGCTTTGAAAGAGGTTCCACAGCTTCCCAGGCTTTCTGAGGTTGCATCGTTTGTAGTTGGTCACGAATCAAATCGTCGGTAAACTCTCTAATCGGACCTTTTTTTCGGTACACATAGAACAGGATTCGTCCTCCCTTTTTTAGACACCGCGAGAGTGACAAAAGCGATTCTTTTGTGGAATCAGTGTGATGAAGAGCCCCTTCTGAAAAAATCAGGTCTACTGAGTTAATTGGAAGAGGAGGTTTGTTAATGTCGGCCTGCATAAAAGTTCCTTGAAGCCCTCTTTCTGCAAAACGTTTTGCAGCAACATCAATTGCTGAAGAAACATCAACCCCAAGATAGCGAACCTTTGGAATTAGATTACCAAAAAGCTCCAGGGTGGACATTGCAGCACCACATCCTGCATCTATCAAAATTGGATTTTCACCGTGATCAATGAGCCAGTCTGCCGTTGAGATATCTCCATACCTTTCTATCAACCATAACCGCATTCGAGACAGTGAAGCCTGGGAATCGAAAGTATTTTCCTTTTTCCATTTGAAATCAAAAATTTTCTCGGTTTGAGCCTGGTTTTCGGAGAGAAGAAGTTGGTTTCGAAGTATGCCCTTACGTTGGATAAATTTTTGACCGGCGAGGTCTAATTCATCACCTTCCTTAGGTTCTAGTATTCCTAGATAGTCATAGAGCCATACGGGTGTATGGCCTTTAAAATTTATGGAATGCCCCAACGACATAGTCATAGTCTTCCTTGGTCATTCGGTTATGGAGAGGAATTGCCATTGCGTTGTTGTTGCAATCTCTTGCGTTTGGAAAGTCATCTGAATGAAGATCAAACTTTTCTTTATACAACCCCAACATATGAACAGCGTGGGTCCCTGGCCGTGTTGCTATGCCTTGCTCCTGTAATTTTTTCATTATTTTATTTCTTGGGGCAGGTGCACTTTCTTGACTTAAGTTAATAACATATGACTGCCAACCATGATTCCCATTTTCAGGTTCGTCTGGCAAAAAAAGCCATTTAATATCAGATAACTTTTCCTTATAGTATTTTGCCCATTTTGATCTTTCAGAAATAAAATGATCTAATTTTTCTAACTGTTTAATTCCAACTGATCCCTGCAAGTCCGTCATACGGTAGTTAAAACCCAGTAAATTAAAATCTGGCAAAACATAAGGTTTCTGACCCTTATGACGTTGTTCCTCAGCAATTGAAGCTCCGTGATTTCGCATTTGGCTCATGTGTTGGGCTAATTTTGTATTGTTGGTTGTAATCATACCCCCCTCACCCGTTGTTATGGATTTACGAGGATGGAAGGAAAAAGAAGCGGCATCTCCCAAAGTTCCAGCCCATTTCCCATTATAACTTGCACCAACGGCACAGGCTGCATCTTCAATTATTTTTATATGCGTTGGAATAATGGATTTAATATCATCTATATCGACACAAAGACCAAACAAATGAACTGGGATGATTGCTTTTGTTCTTTTAGTAACTTTTTTTAAAATCTGGGCGGGGTCCATGTTGAAGGTTTTTTTACAAACATCTACAAAAACCGGAGTGGCACCACAATGCAAAACAACGTTTGCGGTTGCAATCCAGGTGAATGCAGGGACGATGACTTCATCTCCCGGACCGATTTCCATAGCTGCTAATATTAGATGCAAACCTGTAGTGCATGAGGTTACTGCAAGGGCATGATTGACCTTATGACGCTCGGCAAATCGTTTTTCAAATTCAGCGACTTTTGGGCCTTGCGTCAGCCAGCCAGATAAAATGGTTTCCCGAACTGCCTGCCACTCGTCTTCACCCGTGGCTGGTAGGGAGATGGCAATATTTCTCTTTTCCATCAAAGTTACTCCTTGATACCTGCCTCGTTACGTCTCTTTTCAACCTCAGACTTATGGTTTTTTCTCCATTCGACAAGGTCAATGAGCCCCTCGCGAAGTTCTATTTTAGCTTCAAAGCCAATCTCATCTCTGGCTTTTACCGGACAGCCAATTCGGTTTTGGACAAAGGTCATACCTGCGGGCTCGTATTGAATTTCCTGAGTGGAGCCAGTTATCTCAAGCAACAGTTCTGCGAGTTCTTTAATCGTTGTTCTGACTCCTCTTCCTACATTGTAAAATTTGTCTGTGGCATCTGCTTTCATGGCGCATACATTTGCCCGAGCGCAATCGACAACATTGATAAAGTCATATGCCTGTGATCCATCTCCATAAATAATCGGCGGCAACCCCTTGTCCAGTCGATCTAGAATTTTCATGATAACAGCAATATACGCACCATAATAATCCTGACGGGCACCATAAACATTCATATAACGCAATCCCACATAATCAAAACGTTTTTCAGTGCCCTTGTAGCGATGGTATAGAGAGCGGCACATATGCTCACCGGCAATTTTTGTTGCCCCATAAAAATTGGTGTTGTTGTGAGGATGATTCTCAGTCATAGGCTCTTCCACAGCATTCCCATATACCGAGGCTGAAGATGAGTAAACCAAACGTTTCACGCCATTATTAAGCATCGCTTCCAACACGTTAAACGTTCCACCAATATTAACATCAAAAGCAGATCGCGGGTATTCCCAGCATTGCAATAACCATAGAGCGGCAAAATGAAATACTCCATCGATATCTTTCATAGAGGCATCAAGAATATCGCGTTGCATCAACTCTCCACCCAGAGGGGAAATATTCACTCTTGGATCTTTCAAGGCCTCAGCAATGTTTTCTTCACTACCACGACTCAAGTTATCAAAGATGCGTATTTCGGCGACATCTTCCTTAATCAATTCATCGACCGTATGCGAACCTATCAACCCTGCACCACCGATTACGAGCAAACGTTTATTCTTTAAATTCATAACTACCTCATTGATATGCATTTCCTTCAAACTGTTTCAAGTCAAATTAATCGCATCAATTATTTTTAAGACTATACAAGCGATAATCCCCAAATGAAAAATACTGGATGGGCTGTTTAATTCCCAGTAACTCCTTCACAAGCATGCGCCAGCTTCCGGCATGCGTGGGCATTCCAGTTTTCCCAGGGTGGTGGATTGCGCCGATAAGAATCCTACCGTTTAATTTCAGCACGCAATCTGCTTCCTCAATAAGATTTCTGGCGAAGACAAAACACTTCTTACTTCCCTTGAGCGAGAACTCATGTTAATATTTTGGTGAGTTTGCCATGAACTTAAGATGCGTAACACTGGGGATCACTTTGCGAGTTTTGTTATCAAACAAAACAAATTAAGAATCTCACCTTAACACAAGATATTGGGTTGCGTCATGCTGTTAAATATTGGATAGCATTAAATTGGATATGACCCCACAATTCCCGGCTAATCCTTTGAGGTATTACCGTTTTCATATGATAGCAAACTTCATACTAATTCCTCCGGCACATAGTAGTATTCGCAAACTTATAAACCCGCCAACAAGCGGACTCTCCTTAGAAAAAAAACTAAACACATCACGAACTATTCTTTTTATTAAAAAGTCTTCCCAACCTATGGCACCTGTGAACTTAACCTGCTTCTACCTGTCGCCTAAGGCATATTAATGAACATAAAACCACAGATATCGGAAATTTACAAATTACCAGATTACTAAATATATTCAACACCGAGGCGCCGATAGATGAGAAGGTTTATTGGCTTCTGCGCATTGCAGTCGCTTTATGTTTTTTAGGGCACGGTTCTTTTGGGTTTATTATTGATGATGGAAAGATAGGCAAAGTGGCATGGCTTGCTTTTTATGAACCTTTTGGAATAGGCCCTGAAATGGTTTATAAATATTATCTCATGCCGTTGATAGGAGTAATGGATATAATGGTAGCCTTGGCGACCTTGTTTGTTCCCACTCGTTGCGTTTGGGCTTATGCCGTTTTCTGGTGTATTTTCACGGCATTTCTTAGACCCTTAACTGGGCAAGGTTTCGCTGAGTTTTTTGAAAGGGGTGGGAATTATGGCCCACCCATGGCGCTGGCAGTGTACTGCGGACTTCACTTTCGCTCTATCAAAGATTGGTTTTCCCTGCTTGATCCGCCCAAGTTAAACTTGAAAAATGTGGATCAATTAATACTGGTCTTACGTTTGGCGATCGCATTTTTAATGATTGGCCATGGTGGGTTTTTCATACTTAATGAAAACAATCAAAGGGATTATTTAATTCAACATTGGGCTGCAGTGGGAATAGATCTCACGATCCCGGCCATGCTCGCAATCGGATGGTTTCAAGTTGCCTTGGGAGTCGTGGTTTTTTTTAAACCTGCGCGTCACCTGCTAATCCTTATCGCAGTATGGAAAGCTTTCTCAGAAGCCCTTTATCCTATTTCCGGGGTGCCCAACGGCTATGTATGGGAATGGGTGGAAAGATCGGGTGATTATTGGGCCCCATTTGCCCTAATTCTCCTAATGCACTGGAGAGAAATCCACTCAGCTAAAAAACACTAAAATCTTTCCTTCCAGTTTATGGGTTTTAAATCGTTGGCTTCTGATAATGACTAATAGGGCTGATTCAAATAAAATTAAACCCCTATTCAGTCTATATTAACCCTATTTCAGGAGAAGACTAGTGGCTCTCCCCTTATCAGCCAAACAAAAAAAATACTTGTACTTATTTGTCGGGTTTTTGTTTTGTGTAGCCGGGTTTCTTGGCTCTTATATTTTGATGATAGACCAAATAGGTCAAATCAAAAGAAATATTAAAAAAACCGTTTACCAGATCACCAAACCAGCCATCCCAAAAAATATAAATATTAACATCATAAACAGTCTTCGAAGCGGAGGTCATACGATTTTCATAAGACATTCCGCACGCAACACGATAAAAAATATACTCGCCTTTGATCAACTTTCCACAACAGACCAGATCGTTATTCCCCCCAATTTATACAAAGGAGGCTGCCTTAATTCTCAAGGCAAAACAGAAGCCTGGCTCCTTGGTGAAATTTTCAGAAAAATGAATATCCCTATTGGAAAAATTTATGCCAGCCCAACTTGCCGTACAATTGAAACCGCTCAACTGGCTTTTGATCGCATAGACATTATCGACAATCACCTATATGTCCATAGTTTCAATATAGGAACAAATGAATCAAGAGCTAACGCGAAAAATAGAGCATTGGATATTATCAAGACAGTGCCTGAGGAGGGAAAAAACAAGGTTATTGTGGCCCACAGCAAAATGCTCAACCTATTAGGTTGGCATAATTCCAATCTAGAAGAATCAGGCTTATTTATCGTTAAACATAGGACAAATCAACCCCTTAAAGTGATCACAGAAATTACCTTGGGTTCCCTTGTTATTGCCATGAAGTTACAGAAAAAACATTGACTCATGAAAGTCGTGAGGAAGTTCAGCACCACAGACTAACCTCACTATTATATGAACAGCTTGTATGGGGAACTGTTAGAAGTGGATACTAACGAGAAGATATTACCTCAGCGATTTAGCAATATATGATACTTTGAATCACTATCGGGAAACTGAGTCGCGCACGGTAAGGATGCGTATTTCGGCGACATCTTCCTTAATCAATTCATCGACCGTATGCGAACCTATCAATCCTGCTCCACCGATTACGAGCAAACGTTTATTCTTTAAATTTATAACTACCTCATTGATATGCATTTCCTTCAAACTGTTTCAGGTCAAATTAATCGCATCAATTATTTTTAAGACTATACAAGCGATAATCCCCAAATGAAAACAACGAATCCACCTGCAATTCCTTAACAAAATGCTCGGGCAAATACCCATCTAAAGTGAAAAGGTATTGCACTTGATACTCTGCAACGATTTCTGCAATCGGTTTTAAAATCCGAGGGAAAATTGGTTCGATCGCCTTGAAGCCAAACCCATGAGCCCCCCATAAAACGGATTTATTAGCCTTATATGCCACCACCTCATGCCAGTGCTGAGGAAAACACATAACCACTCCGTCGGGCATACTTTTTAAATATTGCATAGCGCGATCCATATCAGCATCCACCTTCTGCGTTTTACTGTGTTTCAGCTTCCAAAAATATAACCCAATACCTACCAGGCAAGCCAGAAATGTCCCATAAAGAATGGCCTCCACAACCTTACCATGCTTTAGCCCACCCCAAATCATGGCAACCAGCAGTCCTGCCGGGAAAATCGCGTTATAAGAATAAAGGTAGCCATTTCCCAAACAACGCATAAGAGGAATAAACGTGGTTAGAAGAATAAAAAACAAAATCATACCCAGCCACTGCACCATCCATGCATCTTCAATGGTCAAACTGGTATGCATAGGATCGCCCCCGTACATCCATATCGAAGCAATAAAAACTGCCCACGCCCAAGGATTAAAGCCAAGGATATAACTAATCCGCTTTACAAACCCACGCATGCCGGAATGAAAATATTTGGTCGGTGTCTCGTACCCCCGAGCACCGTAAATTGGCGACTCCAGAACGGGATGCGCTGTCAACCAACGCCAGTTTCTATTCCAAAAAGAAATAATATCCCAGTGAGCACGCAGAACTTGGAGATAAAAACCACGACTCAGAATCAAGGCGGAAACAATTGAAACGGGCACCAGCATCAAAAGGTGCCAATTAAGGAAAACAACACTTGACGAAATACTTAAAAACCAGAATAACTGTGTTGTCATTTTATGCGTAAGCAAAATCAACCCAGAAAGCAATGCGATCAATCCCCAACCCCAGAATACACCATCATGCCAGATCAACCAGATCAGCAATAGGACTATGATGTCCAGAAACAGTGCAGCCAAGCCCCGCGGGTTAAGTTGAGTATTGTAACTAATGAGAATCGGTGTAAGGGCATAGATCACGCCAGCACCAATTAACGAATTGACCCGGCCAGTAAGTAAATACGCAGCTAACATAAGTAAAGCCAGTCGTAGAAAATCTAAAAAAACCGCTATAAGATGGCCATAGTGATCAAAAAGGGCTTTTGGGAGTTTGGCCATAAATAAAGGAAATACTGGGGGATACCATTGATACTGGTCTAATAAAAACTGCGGCAAGACAGGTGGGAAGCATTTATTTTTTTTATACTCTTCGATGTATGCCTTCCAAAACCAATGATCAATACCCACGCCATGCGGGCCAATCAAATGGGGCAAAAATCGTAGAACCACAGAAAAGATTGATATCAAAACAAAATAAAACAAACTATCCATAATTACTTACCTAAATTTATAAATACTCAAAGGACAAGCGAGTCTATACATTAATAGGAAGGGCTTAGGACGAATATTTTCTAAGAGTCAGCAGGAATTATTTTCAAAAAATGCCCAACACCTAACCTTCAATTAATGGCAAAACTTATTATCCGGTCAACCACCCGGAGTTTTAAGAACTTCGGAAATATGTTCACTGCGCGATTCAAGATCATGCCACGTTCCTTCATCAACTATTCCACCTTGACCTAACACTATAATTTTTTCAGCATTTTTGAGTGTTGATAAGCGATGAGAAATCATAATAATAGTGATATGCATTTTGAGTCTATAAATAGCATCCAACACCTCTTTCTCAGATATAGAATCCAGAGAGTTGGTTGCCTCGTCAAAAATCAGTAAAGCTGGTTGTCCCAATAGGGCTCTTGCCAAAGCAAGGCGTTGCCTTTGCCCCCCAGACAAACAAACACCTTTGTCGCCCACAATTGTGTCATATCCATTTGGCAAAGATTGAATAAAATCGTGTGCATAGGCTTTCTTTGCAGCATCAAATAATTCAGAATCTGAAACGTCTTCATTACCCCATTTAATATTAGCGCCTACGGTATCGTGGAAAAGAACTGTTTCTTGAGTCACATACCCAATGCTACGACGCCACTCAGATAAAGAAATCTCATCTAGAACAATATCGTTTATTCGTATTTGCCCACTCTCGGGTTTGATTAATCCTAAAATGCAATCAACTAGAGTTGTTTTGCCTGCTCCCGACCCGCCTATGATACCAAGTGTCTGATAAGGTGGAATCTTTACTGAAAAATTTGACAAAACTATTTTCTTGTCATAACTGACCGTCACTTTATCGATGCTGATATCAAGGCTCTTAGAAAATTTGCGCGTGGCAACATCTCTTGTATCCAAATTTTCACTTGAGGTGATTGCATTACATTGGTACATACTGATTCGCGCAAAAGAGGGAAGAAACCTTCCCAGAAGTTGAAGGCTAGAATAGGCATGAAACAGTTTTGGCACCATACGGAAAAATATTCCCAACAACACTAATATTACACCAGCCTGGACTCCAAGGTATTTAACCCCTATTAATAAAAAACTGCATAAGAAAATAATTGCTGAAAACTCCATTAGCACTTTCAAAGCATGAGGGAAAAATGTAGCTTTAAAATATTCTTCTTTAACCTTATACAAAGCTTTACCGAAATTATTTAACGCAGTCTTTTCAGTACCAGTAGCTTTAATTAATTTGGCACTCGAAATATAATCTGTTGCGATCACTTGCATCGTGTCTAAAAATTCTGTGTATTTAGTCCCCGATTTATAACTGAGCTTTACGAACGGGAATAAACAAATCACCCAAAATAATGCAGAAGCAGTTATTAGAAAAAAGGTGAACTCCCAAGAAATAATAAAGGATAAGAGTACATAAATGGTTACCATAAATATGGCGACCATTAGTTCAGCAAACCCAAAAAAAGCTCGCCCGACCTGTTCAGTTTGGACAACAATTAAGTTAACCAAACTCCCTAACTTATTCTTTACAAAAAAAGGCCATGATGCATTCAAGAAAAGCTTCATTAAGCAAGACCGCCACTCATCCACATACACTGTTTCTACTCGAGCCATTAGCCAATCTTTCGTAATAACTAAAAGTGCCTGTATTAAAAAAGCCAGGATAATAAATGCTACAACTGATTTAATATCCATAGAAAACCCAAAAAATGACACAAGCCTTTCCATAAATACATGAATAAGTCCAACTTCGTTTGTAGTCACACCAATCAAATTAAAAAGGGGGAGTAACAAAATCATCCCCAATCCATCCAGCAACCCAGCCAATATCATCAATAAAAAAAGAATCGCGACCTTCAAGCCAAACTTTTGCAGTATATCTTTTAGCAACTGTCTCAACAGGGAAAGCACTTTATCTCCAATTTTTTAATAGCACGTGATATTTTCCGCGCAAACTTTCATGCTGAATCTTGCATGGGAAATATGAGATTTGTGAAAAGTCAAGCTTATCGAACTCTTTTAAAAAAAAAGAGTACTTGTATGAATAATAGTGAATAGGTTGCTGGAGCCCTAACAGTTTTTTCAAATGTGTGCGCCAGTTTCCGGCATGCGTGGGCATTCCAGTTTTTCCAGGGTGGTGGATTGCGCTGATAAGAATCCTACCGTTTTTCGTCACTACGCGATGGGCCTCCTCAATTAGATGACTGGCAATCTCAAGCGAAGGCAAATTCGCAAAAACATAATTAACAACAATGCAGTCAAATTTTTCTTTATCAAAAGGTAATGTTCCGCCATTATAAAGTATAACGTTTAGTTTTTTTTGGCTTGCTAGTTTTACCATTTCTTCAGATAAATCAATCCCTATTACATTTTTGGCAATATTACTCAGGCGAGATAAAAGCTCCCCTGTTCCACAACCTATATCAAGAACAGTTTCCGTTGGCAAAACATTAACTATTCTGTTTATTTCGATAAATATTTCGTCATAAATTTTCTTAACTAAAACATCATTTTTTTCCATTGAATACCCGTTGGCATATAATGCATTGCTAGATTCTTGCACTCTGCCGCTGTGATAATGTCCTATTTTTTTTAAAGACAAAATACCCCCTCCCATTCAATCACCCCAGTTTCTTCCAAAAATAAAGAGCCGTTTTTCTAATATAACCTGGCAGAATAACAAGAAAAAAATAAAGCCATTCGTTAAGAATCAGCTCCCCACTAAGCGCTAGCTTTTGTTCTCCTCCAAACATTCTTTTGAACTGGCCAATTGAATATAACTTAGTACCCTCTAGAGCCTTGGATGGAAAAAAATAACCTATTTCAAAAAAGGAGACACCTCTTGTCTTTAATTCAGTGATTGCCAATTGATGGATAAAGGTAGGACACCCACTATCATAAAACTCAGACTTAACCCCACTTGCAAAAAATAAAGCACGTCTTTTATAAATCATCAAATAGAGACTAGCGCAACACGAACCTTCAACATATACATTTATTAATAGCCCTAGCCTGTTTTCCACGAGGCCGCGTAAGAAAGCGAGCGTTTTCTCTGGAAAAGGAGTTGCTCCTGTTAATTTAAATGTTGCCTTATGATTGGTTATAAACTCTTCCCAACTTTGAATTGGAATTTCCTTTTCAAAGCATTCATACTGATATTCTCTTTTAATAAATCGAGCACATTTTCTTTTTACTAAACGTGAAAAATCATTTGATATCTCTTCAAGGGTTTTTGATAAATCAAAAATTATAGTAAAGCTTGGCAAATAATCCGTGCCAAAATATCTCTGGCCCAAAGAGAATCCCAGATCACCTAAATACGAGGACAAGTAATCTTTATCAGAATTTAACTCTGCCAAACGACATAATTCCATCTGAATCGCCAGACAATTATTAATCCTTGCCAAATTTTTCAAGTGATCGAGAATTAAAGGGTATATTTTTTTTGATATGTTTTTTTTTAAAGCCAATCCAGCAGGTCCCATTCGGGGACCCAACACCTTTCCCAGCATAATCTTGTTAACATAAAGTACGCATACTCCTATAATTTGATCTCTTTCGTAAATAGCAAAAGAACGGGAATCTCTCAGGTTAAACCTAATCAATTCTGCTTTGTGATAAACCCAGCATTCATCACATTCATCAACAAATTGAGACCATATTTCAGTCGGCACTTTATCAAAGGAAATAAAACGAATATTCATAGCGACGCATTAATTATCCGGTAAACTTCGGCGAGTGGTCTGACCTCTACCCCTCGATGTTTACACATATCAAGAATTTCACGAAACCAGCTAACACAACCATTCTTGGCAAATGTCTGATTATTTGCATGTGCTGGGTGATAATTAAGAACCATTACCTTTTGTGGAAGCCCTGAAATATGGTGATCTATCATTTGTTCCACTAGCCTCGGCTCTGCCTCCATCATGCATGTACTTTCCCAGCCTTTAAGCATTCGGCCGCCCGCACCTGCATGGGCTAATCGAAAAGGAAACCAAAAAGGAAACTGAGGGTCGGTAAAATCTGCCACACTGCCTCGCATACCATCTACATCATTTATTCCCCAGCGCAATATCGCGCCACTGAAAAAACTACTCCCGCCAACAACTTCAGGTTCATTTTCATAAACAATATCTAGGGCATCCACCAATTCAGGATAAAACATAAAAAAAATATGGCGATGCAAAGTTTCTATGCCTATTCCATTTCTTTTCGCCCATCTCACCTGACTCAACAACCCATTTCCCTTTATTGCCTTTCTATTCGGACGCACCTGTCGCTTAGGTAAATTTAGAAGTTTATGGCGTACCTCTTCCAGCAACCTTGAATAATGCCCTGTGTTGAAATGAAATGCAGATTCTTGTCTCGGCTTAGTTTTTAAAAGATTCACCCAAAATTCTGTATTCCTGTCCTTTAAAATCGCGTGAACCCCAGACAAGCCAGCCTGATTTTCTAATTCAAGGTATGTAGTGTCGCGAGAATAATCCAGATCATGACGGAAAACGATGGTTGTCTGTGCAAGGCCTGGAATACCTTCTGCCTGCACTGGCAATAAATGGTACTCTTGCAAAACCCTATGAAGGAATGCGGTATATTCGTCCAACCAGAATATCCGGTGCCGCCAAGCCAACCAAGGTTGTAAATCTTCTTGTCCCTGCAACCAAGACTGCAAAGCAGCAAAAGGGCTAGCATTGAGATAAAAAAAGTTTCTGCGAAAAAGCATGGCAGGAGCATTTTGGATTGGCTCAACCAATGCTCGATTAGGTGTTTGACGTTCTCCACTGACAGCGGCAAGCCTGCCAATACATTTCCATTCACCCATCATTTCAAACCGCATACTCAGGTAAGTCCAATTAGGTGGAGCGATCAACTCCGGCTCCAACCCATCTCGAAGCCATGCCAAACCGGCATAGCAATTCACAAGCCTTGCGCTTTCCAAAATCACATTTTTCGGAAAAACAAAACGCCAGGCTTCTGGGCATCCGCTAGCTACAATTCTCCCCCCAGCCGCCATCCAATCTTGCAAAGCCTTTTCAGTTTTCTCGACAAACTTTACGTCTGCAGTGACATATAGCACATCCCCTTCTCTGGGAACAGGGAGACTACTCTCGTCTACCGTGCTAGGAGACGCACCGAGACGAAAGAGAAAGTTCCACGCACCCGCCATACCAAGCTGAGCACCATCTTCTTGCGGCCATTGAACAACTTTACGACCGCCAGAAAACTCATAGTCGAGCACTTGGGGCGACCCTGTATGCCTTAGGACAAAGCTTTGCATTCTTTCCTTACTTTTTAAACCAACGGATTTTTCGATTTATCTTCAACTAACAACTCATGATAAAAGTTTTCAGTCCAAATTTCACAGGATGAAAAATCAAAGTAGCCACTAAATCCACACTAGATATCTGTCCTATAAAATTGAAAATTTATATTTATACCAAACACAAAACATAACAAATCTGGCAAAAATCAATCGTTCCCTGAAATTCAATGTATCATTTAAAAATCGTAACCAAATATCCCTGACAAATCCTTCATTAAAATAACCCGCCTTCAGAATTATTGAATCGAAAATGGTGTCCTCAATATTATTTTTCCATGTTGTTTTCATCAAAGTGTAGGAGTTGATAAAATAGCCATAGCCATATTTTTGAATATACACATCTTCACTATTTAAGTAGTCACATGCCAATTGTTTTAATATGAATTTATTCGTTAAAGGATTCCGATGATCTTGAACTTTGTAATTTGCTGGCAAAGTAGCAGCAAATTCAATTATTTTATGATGCAGGAAGGGTGACCTTACTTCAACAGAATAATACATTCCCCCGGTATCTGGAATGGATGAAATAGTGTGATTGCAACGAACTAAAAGATCTATGAAAAGTTTTGCATCCAATACATTGTCATAAGTTACCAGACTCATGGCTTCTGACAATAAACTGCCCTCCAATCCTTCAGGCCTACTCTTTTTTAATCCCACAGAAAAAAGGTTTTTTAATATTTTCCAGTTACCGGCACTATTTATTGATGAAGCCGTGGAAGTCATTAGGGCGTTGGAATGTTGAATTAAAAATTTGAAATGGCTGGTAAAATTAGAATATTTTTTTACGTTGTTGTATGTAACATAACCTCCAAAAATCTCATCTGCCCCATTTCCGGTAAGTACCACTTTGGCACGGTCTTTGATTTTTCCAAAAATTCCGAACATATAAAAAATTTCCAGGAATCCGATGGGTTCATCACAGAGCTTGGCAGCCTCAACCAATTGGTTAAATTCAATTTTCCCGAAGTCGTGTGTATAGTTTTTAGAATTGAATTTGGAGGCGATCTTTTTGGCCCGTTTAAACTCTTCATCCTCTAATTCCTCTGAGTTGTTTCCCACCGTAAAAGTGCTAAGGTCTTGCCTGCCAGTTTCATTTGCTAGAGCCAGTAATATTGATGAATCAACACCTCCCGAAAGCAATAATCCTATGGGAACATCGCTGACCAGCATCTTTTTTACAGAATCGAGCATTAATAAATTTAATTGCTCTTTAGCATCTCCGATGGATAGTTTGGTTTTTTTAGTGCAGTCAACCTTCCAATACGGTTTTTCAATTTCATGACCCCTTGAATCCAGAAGAAACCCGTGTGCGGGCCGGATCTTTTTCACACCATGAAAAATTGTTTGTGGGGCGGGAATCTGAATATTATTAAAGTATGTATGAAGACCTTCGGAAGATATTTTTTTTTCAAAATCGTCCAACATGAAGAATGATTTTATTTCCGATGAAAAATAAAATCCATTCCGGGTTTTATAGTAATACAGGGGTTTTTCGCCAAGTCGGTCACGTGCAAGGAATAATTTCTCACGTTGTATATCGTAAATGGCAAACGCAAACATTCCTTCAAGGTATTTGGTGCAGTCTGTTTGGTGGTCCTCGTACAAATGTAATATAACTTCACTATCGCTTTGGCTTTTAAACGTATGCCCTTTTTTTATTAAATCTTTTCTAAGTTCTTGAAAATTATAAATCTCCCCATTAAATACCAACACAAGTGAATAATCTTCATTGAACATGGGTTGCTTTGCATTAGCTGAAAGATCAATTATGCTAAG
>CEUY01064604.1_pt1 | contig 27301 bp, 25 predicted proteins | sample 361481 | NCBI WGS metagenome assembly CEUY01 (sample SAMEA2622737, study PRJEB7988) | marine metagenome | isolation source: saline water (ENVO:00002010), including | reverse complement strand
CATACATTCTCCCTATACAAAAATAATGTAAAATTACCAATCACTGAAAAAATTGGTAAAGAAATTGTCACATTGCCTATGCATCCAAACTTAACTGAGGATAATTTAGATAAAATAATTAAACTAACTAATAGATTTTCAGGCTAACTTTTTTTCCAAGGTGTAGAACCTAAGATATTTTCGGAAATGTCTTTCCCTCTAGAATTATTAATGAGCCAATCAATTGTATTTTGAATTCCATCATCAAAGCTAATTTTAGGATTCCATTTTAATGAATTTTTAATTTTTGATGAATTAAGACTGTAACGCAAATCATGACCAGGTCTATCAGTTACAAATTCTATTAAATCAGATGATTTGCCTAATAATTCAAGTATTTTTTTTACAATCGATAAATTATCAATTTCATTATCAGAAGAAACATTGTATGATTCACCTTTTTTCCCATCAAGTAAAACTCTAAGAACAGCTTCACAATGATCGTTAACGTATATCCAATCACGTATATTTTCCCCCTTACCATAAATTGGGATTTTTTTATTTTGATTTGCTAGGAAAATAGTTTTTGGTATCAACTTTTCATAAAACTGTCTAGGACCATAATTATTAGTACATCTTGTAATCACGCAATCAAGATCATATGTGTTAACGTATGAATTTACTAACAATTCTGCAGATGCCTTTGTTGCAGCATATGGATTAGATGGATTAAATCTACTTGTTTCATGAGCAGAGCCTTCTTTTAAACTGCCAAAAACCTCATCGGTGGAAATTTGAATTAATCTTTTTTTATGTTTACGAAGAATTTCTAGAATGGTATATGTGCCACGAATATTAGATACTAAGAATTGATTTGCATCCAATATACTTCTATCCACAAAAGATTCCGCCGCGAAATTAATTATACAATCATGATTTTCAATTAGTTTTTCCATCATAATTTTATTTGTTATATTTCCCTTCACGAATTTATAATTTGTAGAATTTTTTAACTCATCTAGATTATGGTGATCAGAACCAGTTAATTCTGCATCTATATTTGTCACAGAAAAATCAGAATTATTCTTTAAAACTTGTAAAATAAAATTACTTCCGATAAAACCTAATCCACCAGTAACTAATAATTTCATAATTTTATCTAAAATTCATTATTTATCAGTATTAGTATCAATAGTTGAGATTATGATTGAAACTCAAACTGAGTTTCAGAATAATTGAAACTGACATCATTTTGATTACGAGATATGTTTTCTGGATCTAATGGTTTCTTTTTGATTTTAGAGTTTTTGTAACCTTTTGTTTTGATGTATGTATTCTCATCTAATCCCAAGTCAAGCATATCATTCAATTTTTTTGCACCAATTTTGATTTCACTCATGATTTCATCATCTGTTAATTTTGTCATGTTAACACAGATGTCTTGTCTCTCAGTTATTGAATCCAAGTAAGCATCTTCATCAGTGATATGGCCTTTCTGTTTTGCATAATCATACATTCCTGTTGCAGGCAAGGGAAGCAAAAATCCAATGCTTGGATATACACCGGCTTTTAGGCATTGATCAAATGTTTCTTTGATGGATTTTTTTGATTCTGAAGGGTATCCAAATACTACACTTGTGTTTACAGTGATTCCAACTTGTTTGAAAATACTAACAGTTTCAAAGAATCCATTAACATCAATTTTTTTATTCATCATTTCCAAAATTTCCTGATTTCCAGATTCTAAAGCAAAACCAACATCATAACATCCTGCTTCTTTCATTTTTTTAGCAACTCTTAATGCATTATCATGTGAAAGATTTCCTCTAGAGAATAAATCAACACGAACAGAGCACATCCATTTGAATTTTAAGCCGCTATCTAAAATCTCATCACACATTTTTTCTACTTGGCGAGCTGCTGAAAAACTAAGATCATCCCAGAAATCAATGTGTGTTACATGATATTTATCAATTAGATGTCTTATTTCATTAGTTACAGAATTTGGAGCTCTGTTTCTGTATGGATCATTCCAAAAAACATAATGACAAAAAGTGCATTTGAATGCACAGCCCCTTGCAGTAATAACTGGCATTGCACGTGTAACATCTTTCTCACGATCTGCCTTTACACTAGGTTTGGCAAGATAACGTTCCACATCAAAAAAATCCCAATTAATCACAGAAAAGTCATTGATATTTCCTACCTTTCTAAGATCATTGACTTTTATTTCACCATCTTTTTTCCTAAAAGAAATTCCTGGTACATTATCAAGAGGTTTATTCAGTCTGATGGCTTCAACAGTTTCATAAGCAGATATTTCACCTTCACCTATTATTACAACATCACCATTTGTTTTCTGTAGAAATAGTTCAGGAATTGAGCTAGAAACAGAATTTCCAACTATAACAGTTGCATTTGGTTGACATCTTTTAGCAGTGTTTGTTAACCATTTTATCCATTTGTAATGAGTAACAAGAGTTCCAAATAAAATAAAATCAAAGTTATTATTTTTTAAATAATTTTCAACATAAGCATCATCAAATTCGTTGATGTCAATATCTAAAAGAGTGAATTTGTATCCATTATCATAAAAATATGTCATTACACTTCCTAAACCAACAGGCAAAAGTTTTGTGTGACCGCCAGGTCTTAGGCACGGATTAATAAATAATAATTTTAGGTCTTTTTTCTTTGCAGGCATTATTCTTGATTTCAATTATTTACTTATTTAATATATCTACTTCAAATTGAGAGAAAGTACGGTTTGAAAAAAATATGACAAATTACAAGCAAATTTAGAAAAATAAGATAGAAAACAATCCAAACTTTTATTCATAAATTATCTCACAAAAAAATAATGAATAAAATATTGTATTGGATAGGTACAAATTTTACTCATTATTGCATAGCAAAATCAATTCAAGAAAAAGTACCAAATGAGAGTTATGCAATATTTGATGTTACAAATAAACCTAAAAAATTCTTTGAAAATGAAAATATTGCAAATTTTCAAAAAAAATGGTTTTTACATGAAAATATTTTTGACATACAAAAAATGCCAGACTTGAAATATTTATCCGAATTTGAGAGAAAATATAACATCCAATTATCTAAAATTATTTTTTCAGAAAGATTATTTTCAGAATTTAATGAATTTTATAAATTTCAGTCTAACGAAATGTTAAGAATTTTAGAATTAGAATGTAAATTTTATGAAAGAGTGTTGGAAGAAGTTAAGCCAGATTTTGTATTCATGTTTACACCATACCTACATCAAGAATTATTATTTTTTAAATTATGTAAGGCAAAAGGAATAAAAACTTTGGAATTGAATAATACTAAATTTGATTCTGCAGTAATAGGATTTGATGATGAAATTAAAAATTATGAAAAATTTATCATGAATAATGATGTTAGAAGTTTTGATAAATTAAGAGAATATCATGAAAAAAATTACATGTTAAAATCCAGTAAAAAAATTGTAAAAAGAACTGAATTATCATTTAGTGAAAAAATATCTATTGGATTAAAATATCTTATTTTTTCAGATAACACAAATGCAGAAAATAATTTTGGATATTTTGGTAGAAATAAAATTAAAGTATTTTCAAATTATTTAAATAATGAACTTAAAGTTAAAAAAAGAAAAAAATTCATTGATAATAATTTCAAAACAGAATTGGATAATGATAAATATATTTTATTTCCATTGCAAACAGAAGCTGAAAGTGCATTATTAATTGAATCACCGTTACAGAATAATCAAATTGAAATAATTAAAAAAATTGCTAAGTCTATGCCAATAAATTATAAACTAATTGTAAAAGAACATCCAATGGCTAAATCCAGAAGTTGGAGAAGTATTGAGACATACAAAGAAATGATGAATATACCACAAGTGATATTACTACATCCAGAAATAAAAGTGAAAGAAATTATTGAAAAAATTTCATTAGTCATTACTATTTCTAGTAATGTTGCATTGGATGCCTTATTTGCTGAAAAACCGGTTATGATGTTTGCTGAAAATTATATTTCAGTTATACCATCAATACACAAAATAAAAAATATTCTTGAATTACCTGATAATATTAAAAAAATGTTACAGGAACAAGTTAACCCAGTAGATTTAGAAAAATATATTCAGTTTTCAGAAAAAATCTCTTTTAAATTTAATCCGATAGCATTTTCACAAGATATAAGTGACTTTTTTCATTTTTCAGGTCAACTAGTAGATGTTGAAATAACTGAAAATAAAATGAATATATTTTTAGAAAAGGAAAAAAAGAAAATTGGAATATTATCTGATGAATATATCAAAAAAATGTCTTTAAGTAATTGATTCTATTTCTAGAATTATTCTAATTGTTTAAATTCAAAAGAGATCTTTTTGAAAATTGTGAACAATCCATTTGGAATTGGTATAGATATCGTAAATGTTAGTAGATTTAAGAATAAACCACTGAAAACAAATCTTGATTTTTATAAAAAAATATTTTTAGAGGATGAAATTGAATATTGCAAAAAATTTAAATCTCCATATGAGCATTTTGCAGGTAAATTTGCACTAAAGGAAGCAGTAATCAAATCAATTAATGAAGATGTTGGATTCTCAGAAATAGTAACTAGTCATACAAATTCAAAACCGATAGTCAAAATAAAAAAATCACTATCAAACAAGTATAATTTTATAGTATCAATTTCACATGAAAAGGAATTTGCGATTGCAGTTGCTATATCTATAAAAAATAATTAATTATTCCAAATGATTTATTCTATTTTCTAAATCTTTTAGTCTCTTATGTAATGACATAGTTTCATGCATCCAATTTGAAACAAATGTAGTTCCAATTGGAAATGATGGTGTTTGAATTTTTTCATTTATTTTTATTTCATTTAACCAAATTGCATTATCCAGAGTTTTGACTAAATTTCCTAAGGAATTATCTCTATCTATTATTTGTCCAACAGTAGAATTATAATCTTTTACATCACTTTCAGTGGATTTTAGTATTTTGACTTCATCATACGAACCAGATAGGTAAGTAACGCACGGATTAAATGTATTAGCAGTTCGTATATGTGCTAAAATTAAATCTGATTTTTGTTGCCAATCCAATATTTGTTTATCAAAAGCAGATTTAGGATAATATCTTCCAAAAGTATTGTCATGATTAATTGAATGACCGTCAATTGCTTTTTTTATTGCATCATAATAAAATTCTACGACTCCATTTTGAAAAATTTTATCAATTTCAACTCGATATAGTTTTTTATCAATTTTGAAATTTCGTTTACTGATAATTTTTCCTTTATCTATTTTATTCGTCATAAAATGTACAGTTTGACCTAAAGTCTCAATTCCATTCAATCTCTCACCAAGGATAGGATCAAATCCACGTGCATCAGGTAACAAACCTCTATGAAAATTCAATGAACCAATTCTTGGACATGAAAGTAATTCTTTTGAAAAAATTTGTGAATGTTCCCAATTAACAAATAGATCAGCCTTTAAATTTTTAATTTGTTTTATAAAATCAAGCTCGTTGATATTTTTGGTGTGTAAAATTGATATCTTGATTTTTTTCTTACCAAAAAGACGATCTTTTGTGTAATCACTATTTTTTTTTTCAGTTGGAGGAATTAATGATAAAATTTCATGTCCACCATCAACTAACATGTCAATTAATTCAAGTACATTTCGATTTAATCCAAAAACAACAATTTTCATAATAATCTAAAATCTATTTTTGATATTAATACTACTATTGATTATAATATATTCATTATATTGTATTTTGACGAACATATTTCAATACCTCTTTTTTATCTAATTTTCCATTAATAGTTAGGGGTAATTTTGGCATTACAAGTAGACGTTTTGGTACCATATAACTAGGCAATAATTTTCGGAGCTTCTTTTTACTTTCAAATACATTTAGTTTTACATTTTTATTTTGTAACTCTAAAGCTGCCCATAATTCACTATGGGTATTGGAAATTTTATTTACAAATACAGAAGTTGCATAAACGTTAGAAAAGTTGTTTAATGTTTTTTCAATCTCATTCAAATCAATTCTGTAACCGTGCATTTTTACAATATTATCATTTCTTCCAACCAAGTAAAAATTATCATTTTTATCCTTATATCCTAGATCTCCTGTTTTGAATGCAGGTTTTTTATTAAACATGAAATATTTTTTCTCTGTTTCAATAAGGGAATTATAGTAACCCATGCTTACAGATTTTCCAAGAACTACTAATTCTCCAATTTCATTATGTTTTGAAATCAATTCATTTTTTGAATTCACCAGTACTAATGGCATTAAAAATGTGGACTTTCCTATTGAAGTGTATTGACCTTTTTTAATTTTTTTAATATCTCTTTTCGTAATTTTATGCATTGAATTGACAATTGAAGTTTCTGTTGGTCCCCAAACATTGTAAATAGATATTTTTGGAAAGTTTTTCATCCAAAAATGAATATGCTTAGGTGAAAAAAAATCACCCCCAGCAATTATTCTTCTAAGTTTAGTTTCAGAAATATTTTTTATTGAACTCTTTGTTGTAAATTGTGAAAAAAATGCAGGTACAGAAAAAATAGAAGATACCTTAAAAGTTGAAATTTGTTTAGTGGCTTCTTGTGGACTAGAAATTTTATCTAGAATGGCTAGTGGAACATCAAAATACAACATTGTAAAAAAATCAAATAATGAAATATCAAAAGAGAATTGTGTAGCGCAACCTATTACATCAGATTTATTCCAATCTAAGTATTTTTTACTCCAATTCATAGTATTCAAAATATTATTAGTAGAACATAGTACGCCTTTTGGTTTTCCAGTAGACCCAGATGTAAACAAAAGATACAATATTTTGTTTTTTTTAGATTGCGAAGATAATTTTTGGATTAATTTATTTTGTGATAATTCTAAAATTTCTAATTTTTCTGGTTTTTGTTCCAATGAATGAAGACCAGAAATTGCATGAGATGCATTTAAGGAATCAATAATATTCTTAATTCGAACAGATGGCTGAGTATGAGAAATAGGTGCAAATGGGTAGCCTGCCAAAATTGATCCCATCATAGCAGCAATACTTTCACCAGAACGTCCTACGATTATTGGAATTGCAGGAATATCTGCATGTGAATAATTATTTTTAATAAATTCAGCATACGCAAATGAACGATAAATCAAATTTTTCCGGGTCCAATCATTCCATCCATCTTTTAAAATAATTTTCTCAGGCAGAGTTAATTTTTGATGAATTATATCAGAAAAATTTTTTTTATTCATTTTTTAGTTCAACGTATTCAGTAATCAAATTGTTAGCCGACATGAATAAAGTTGAAATTTGTCCGCCAAAAGAGTTTACTGTTAATTCGTACGTACCCAATGTTACTACATTAGTATTAGTATTGAATTTAGATTTGATTTCTTCTATACTATTACATAAAAAACCCATATGATGTAATCCCATTTTATATTTTTGAGAAAAATTGAAAATTGTAGAATTATTATTTTTTGGAGTAATAATCTCTATCCAAGGATCATTATTTTCTAATCTAATAAAATGTAAATAATTATCTTGTACATGATCATCAATTATTTCATTGATATCAGATTTATTCAAATTAAGTGCATTTAATGCAAGATCTATGTGTTCAGAAACAATACCGATATGATGTATTTTTTTCATATTACTAATTTTACAATATCGTCAAAATGATGAAAAGCTTGCATAGTTTCATAATTTGTGACATCTATCTTTTTTTTAAATTCTTTTTGTAGAAATGCTGCCAAGCTTACTACATCAAGTGAATCCAAAATACCTTCATCTATGAAATCAATTTTTTTTATAACTTTCAAAATTTCTTCACCTTCACGTTCAACAAAGAAATTACAAATGATTTTTTCTTTCTGAGAAAATTCCATTTAAAAACCTCAGAATTGGGTGAAAGGCTTAGATAGAAAGATAGATGAATTTTTTATAAAAGCTTTAACAAGAATGTCACGAGTTTTATCATAATCATATAAAGAAATATTTGATAATAACTCTGAATCACCAACTTCGTGTACAATTCCTTCTGAATAAAGTATTTTTGCAGCTTCGATGAAATTAAATTTAAAATCATGATCAGGTACATCTTGTCTTCTTACAAAAGCAGAATAATCAGAATCAAACAATTTATTTTTCTTCAATACAGAAGTTTTAAAAACTTTGTTAAACCTGTACTTAGCCTCACAAGATTGTTCAATATTATGAATTATTGTATTACCTTTTTCTATCGCTCTTCCAATATTTATGAAACAGCATTTATTTTCTCTTAAATTATCATGAACCGAATTTTTTCCAAAAGCAGATTTTCCACAATTTTCAACCAGGGATGATTTAGGACCCAGCGCTCCAAATGAAAATAAGGGATGATTAGATCTTTTTACATTTGGTTGCCTAAGTATCCATGAGTTGAGGGTACCAAGGGAAGTGGGAGTTTTTTCAACATCAAAAACACCTTCAATCGTATAAGAAAACGTAGGTATGATGACTGTTTTTTTAAGATTAAGTAAAGGGGAAATTATTGAGTTACAAAATCTGTCTTTTTCAATATTAATTCTCATAGATGAAGCAAAAAATCTCAAATCACTATAGATATAACAAAAATCATAATCTTTTACGCCTAATTTAACAAATGTATCAGAGAAATAATTCTCAAGATCATCGTAATTTTGAAATTCATTCATGTAATGTAAATAATAATTAGGAAAATATCTCTATCTATGAATTAATATTTTTATGAATAATTACTTTAATTCTTCAATTAATTTATGATCACATAATAAATTTGAAATTTGAATTAATGTTTCAAAATCAATGTTAGATTTCACTTCAATATCTTTTAGTGAGTTAGTGCCATCAGAATAAGCTAAAATCCACATCATTGCTTTTTCTTTAATTTTTGTTGTATCTTTAGAACCCCTTCCATGAAAAGGTTTGAGTTTTGGGCCTCCAAGATCATGGTAGAGATTTCTTTTTCCTAATTGAGGTTCACATTTAACAAGATTCACAAATACAGGATCGTCAGATAATGATTTTTTAATTTTTTTAGTGGTGCTTCCATCCAACGAGAATTTGGCATAATTTTCTTCCAGTTTTTCAATTATTCTAATGTATATTTTTAATGTATTAGCAAGAGATGACGGATTCACATATGTCAAATTATCTGCAGATGTGTGATATTCTGGAAAATCACCAAATACAGTTCGGGTTAAACAACCCATGTTTAGATTAATTCCAGGATAACAATACTGCCGCTCATCAGAACCAAAAGGGAAATAATCAAGAACCGAAAAATCTTCATTTGAATTTTCTAAAACATCAATTACTATTTTATCAATTTCTGAATTTTCATTCCGAGTTTTCTTATAATTTATTTTTCCTTTATCTCCGGTACAAGTGATAACCAAACCATGTTTGATATTCTTAATTTTTTCTTGATTACGAGATAACCAAGTAATAGAACCAATTGTTTCAGGTATGAATAAAATTCGATATGAGTAATTTGTTTTTTGTTTTAATTCTTCAATAAACTTAGCTAATTCAACAGCAGTAACAACACCAGATAAACTATCATTGCATAAAGAAGGATGACAAATGTAACAAGAAAGTAATATTTCCTCATCAGAATTTCCCTTAAAGTAATACTCACCATACGACAAGCTTCCTAATTTTAATTCAGAGTCAATTACAACTTCATAGTCACCATCTTCAAGTTTTAAAAATTGTTCATGACTCATGCAGAAGCCCCATTTTTCGGAATAGTATGAAGTTCTATAAGGAATATCTTTCGGCCTATCAGGTTGTGTAAAAATATGTTCTTTAAGTTCGTTTAATGTAATTTTTTTATTTATTGGAAGACTGTAATATAAAATATGTAAATTAGATTTTTTAAAATCAATTATCTTTTCACCTTTTGGAGATTTGATATACGCATCTTTTATGTTCCATTCATTTGGAATTGTCCAATCAAAAACACTTGTTCCAGAAGATACCTCATGAATTTGGATAGGAATTATTTTTGAAATAATTTGTAAAGTTTCTCTAGTACCATTCCCAGTAATACTTCTACAAATTGGATACAAATTTTCAATTAAATCATACATTTCATTACCAATTTTAGATGTATTTTCCATCAAATCAAAAAACAATCAGGCATTTTAATATCTATTGTAGTATTGATACTTTTAAAATCAAAAAATAATCAATAGAGAATTATAAATTTGACCGAAATAGAATTTGAGTACATATGAAAAATACCTTATGGAATAATCTTTTAGTTGATTTAAAATTAAAAGAGATAGATAATTCGGATTTTAGTTTTCTGTATAAACTATTGAAAGATAGAGATCCTAAAGAAAATATTTCACATAAGGAAATGCCAAGTTACAAAGAACATATCAAATTTGTTAAATCTAAACCGTATCAGAAATGGTATATAATTGAAAAAAATAGGAAAAAAATTGGTTCAATATACTTTTCAAAACAAAATGAGATTGGAGTTCATTTTCTTTCTAAAATGTCAAATGAATCAATTCGCCAAACAGCAATTCAAGAGATAATAAAGAAAAATTCTGGGGAAAAATATTTTATTAATGTAAATCCAAAAAATAATGAACAGATTAATTTTCTGAAAAAAAATGGATTTTCTTTAGCACAGTACACATTTGAATACGATTTGATTAAAATTGCAACTGATTTTCTTACTAAAAATAAAAAATTCAAATTTTTAGAGCCAGATTTTACATTTGAAGTTTTAAGTAAAAAACATACTGAATCTGTTATTAAATGGAGAAATGAAGCATCGAATTTCAAATTTCTTGCAGATCAAGCGAAATTAACTAAATCTAAACAAGAAAAATTTTTAAAAAATTATTCTTCTTTGAATCGAATAGATTTTGTTCTCATAGATAAAAAAACAAAAAGCCCTCATGGAACTTTTTCACTAACAAATGTTTTTTCAGATAGACCAGAAATTGGGAAACTTTTAGGAACTAGAGAAATAAGAGGTAAAGGAATTGCATATAGAGCAACTAAAACACTTTTAGATTTTGCATTTAGAGAATTAAATTTAAAAAAAGTTTATGCTATAACAAGATCAGATAATGTTGCTAATAATCATTTAAATCGAAAATTGGGATTTAAAATTATAGGAAATGAAAAAATTAATTCTAAAAAGTTTATTATAATGAGTTTGAAAAAATAGTTTGATTTGACATGTGTGGAATTTTTGGTATAACTAAGAAAACCGAATTTCAAGAAATGGATGTTAGCGGATCTACTTTATTGTGTCATCGTGGACCAGATAATGAAGGAAATTGGGAAAATGAAGACATTAAATTCGAACATTCAAGACTTGCAATTATAGATTTAACAGATGCAGGTAACCAACCTTTTGAACTAACAAAAGGTAAAGTTCTTGTTTTTAATGGAGAGATATACAATTTTCAAGAATTACGTAACAATTGGAACAATGATAATCAACCATGGGAAACCAATTCGGATACAGAAGTACTGTATAGAGGATTGGTAACTAAAGGTTCAGAATGTCTAGATGAATTAAATGGAATGTTTGCATTTGGATTCTATAATTCAAATACAAACAAGATTTTCCTTGCTAGAGATAGATATGGCATAAAACCATTATATTATTATCATGATGGTTTGGATTTTATTTTTGCGTCTGAACAAAAAGCAATAGCCAGATTCATAGGCTGGAATCCAGAATTAAATAATTTATCAGAATACTCAGTCTTCAAATATGTATCAGGGAACAAAACTACAATAAAAAATATCTTTGAATTAGAACCAGGCCATGCTGCAGAATATGATGTTAGTTCAGGTGAATTAAAAATATGGAGATGGTATGATTTTGTAAAAGATAGAACTGAAGAAAGAATTGATTATCAAAAGCTTGAAAAAATTATTTCTGAGTCAATAAAAAGACATTTAATTTCAGATGCACCAGTTGGTATTCAGTTAAGTGGCGGAATAGATTCTTCCATTCTTGCATGGCATATTAACAAAATTAAAGGAAATAACATTAAATCATTTTCAATAAAATTCCTTGATAGTAGATATGATGAATCAGAAGAGGCGGCCCAAACTGCAAAAAAATTTGATTTTGAACATCATTCCATTCCATTTTCAGTAACAGATTTTATTGAAATTTGGCCAAAAGCCATAAAATTTTTTGATGAACCAATTAATCATCCACATACACTGCCATTATTCAAACTATATCAGGTTGCTAAAGAACATGTCAAAGTTTTATTGTCAGGAGAAGGGGCAGATGAAGTTTTCTTAGGATACGAACACCACAAAGAAATTCTAGATATTACAGATTTCAAAGATTTAAGAAATTTCAGTAAATTTTTAGATTTTGATTTAATCAAAGAATTTCTAAATATGGATTTAATTGGAAATGCTAATGATTATTGGGGAAATAAGACCAAGTCTGCCAAGTATTGGATTTCAAAAGGCAGTGCAGGAATATCAGGTTATGAATTCCATCATCATTTGAATACATTATTGAATAGAATTGATAAAATGTCAATGGCACATTCAGTAGAAGTTAGAACTCCATTTTTAGATAATGAGTTAGTTGAATTTGGTTTAAAACAAAATATTAGTAATCTTTTCAAATTTACTGAGAATAATATTACTAAAAGAAAAATTCCATTGATGAAAATTCATAAAAAATTATTCAATGTTGATTTTTCAGACAAAGCTAAAATTGGTTTTCGTGTTCCATTTGATGAATGGATTCAAAATAAAATTGAACTTAGGAAATTTTGTTCAAGAGTATTGTCAAATACTGAAAAATATGAAGAACTAAATCATAATAAAATTAAAGACATGCGATACAAATTACAATCAGATGAAATCATAGAAAATTATGAAGTAAGAATTGTTTGGTTACTTACAAATTATTTATTATGGAGAAAAAGTACATCGTGACTATTTTCATAATAATTCAGAGTTTACAATAATTTTTTTCATTTCTTCAATTGAGAATTTTTCAACTGAATCGGAACTATATTCAGTCATATTTTCAACTTTAGTTGCATTTTCATATTGTTCAATTGGAATATTATTTTTAGATAGAGGGTTTAGAACCATGTACATATTTTCATATTCCCAGCTATAACGAATTTCTTCACGATTGAGTAAAACTTCATTTAATTTTTCACCTTCACGAATGCCAATAATTTCGTCTCCAGTATTTTCAAGTAAATCAAACAATGCATCTTTTATTCCAGAAATAGTGTATGCTTGTAATTTAGGTATAAAAATTTCTGAACCTTTGGAAATTTCTGTGGCCTTGAGAATGAAATCCAATGCTTCATTCATTGTTATGCTGAATCTTGTCATCAAAGGATCTGTGATAGTAATTTTTTCCTTGTTTTTTATTTGTTGGATAAATTTTGGAATTACAGAACCACTGCTGCCCAATACATTACCATATCGTAAAGCAACAAATTTTGTTTGGTGCCTATCTTTTTGTAAATAATTGCTTGCAGTAACAAATAATTTTTCCATCAATAATTTTGTTGCACCGTATGTATTCAATGGAGATACAGCTTTGTCTGTGCCAACAGCAACTGCTTTTGGCACATTTTCTTCGAGACATGCATCAACAACATTTTGAGAACCAATCACGTTAGTTTTAATTGCTTCAAACGGATTGTATTCTATAATAGGTACATGTTTTAATGCAGCTGCATGAAAAACTATGTCAATATCCTCCATTGCACGTACCAAGCGAGAATAATCTCGTATGTCACCTAACAAAAATCGTAGTCTATCATCTTTGAAATTTGATTCCATTGTGATCTGTTTATTTTCATTTCTACTGAAAATTCTAATGGTATCAACGCCTTCATTTAGCAATCTAGAAGTTAATGCAGTTCCTAGAGAACCTGTTCCACCAGTTATCAAGATTTTTTTTCCACGAAACATATGAGATTGGAATATTGGCGAATAAATAATCTTACCCATTTTTGATACTATCAGATACATAATACCTTAAAATGAGATTAAACACTCTAATCGAAGTTTTTACATTTACTTAAAATTTCAACAGATTGTTCACCCATGTTGAATAATAAATCAATTATAGACATATTTTCTAAAAAATTTCCATATAGTTGATCATATTTAGGATGAATAAAATTTTCATAAATCAGTTTAATTTTTGCATCTGAAAAAAGCTGTTCATCCAAATAATCTCTACCGCTTATTCCAGAAATGTAACAAGTTGCATTTACACGAGAACAAATAGAAACTAATTTCTTAGTTTTTGTTTCAGAAATATTTAGATCAGAAGAAGATATGATTTGTGTTGAAATTTTTAATTCTGAATTTATAAACTGAATTAAATTAATATTTAGATCAATTAATTTCTCATATTTTTTATTGATAATTTTTTTTATTGAATTCCAATAAGAAGAAAAATATTTAGTTTTATGGTAATTTTCAAAAATTAGATCACGGTGTTGCTTTTGCCAATTTGTATCATATGATATGTCAATTTCATTAATCTTTTTTGAGAAAACAGGACGTTTTACGGGTACTGTTAGCCACTGATAACCATCTATTGTACGAATTTTATTTCTATTATCAAATCTATCTTTTACAAATTGAGCATCATCAAGATAGATAAAAAGATCACAAGATTGAATTTTTTTGAAAAATCCAATATTGGGCAAATATCCAGGTTGTCTAATCATTACATTTGTCATCTTTCAATAAATTTTACACTCATACTGTTTTAGATTTTTCTACAAATTATACTATAATTATAATAAACACGAAAAAGTCATACTTTTTACATGAAAGCAATAGTTGTGGCAGAAATAGGTTCAAACTGGGAAGGAAATGTAACAAAAGCTAAAAAAATTATTCGTGAATGTAAAAAAGCTGGAGCTGATGCTGTAAAATTTCAAATGTGGAGGGCTACAGATCTTTACACTAAAGATCATCCCAATTGGAATGAAATAAAAAAGTCAGAACTTAGTTTTGGAATAACAAAAAAACTGAAAGAATATTGTGATAAAGAAAAAATTGAATTTTTTTGTAGCGCTTTTTATCCACAAGCAGTTACGTATCTTACAAAATTAGGTGTTAAAAAATTCAAAGTTGCATCAAGAACATGTAAATTTATTGATCCATATTCATTAGAAGTCTTAGAAGAAAAAAATAATTCAAAAAAAGAAATTTTTATCAGTATGGGAATGGGAGGAGATAAAAAGAAGATTTCTAAAATTTTTAAGAATAAAAATATCACATATTGCTATTGTATATCGGAATATCCATTATCTTTTGAGAAAATAAATTGGAAAAATGCTATAAAATATGACGGTTTTTCTGATCATACAATGGATATTTTAGCCCCAGTTTTATTTTCAATACTTAAAAAACAAAAATTTTCAAAAAGAATCTACATTGAAAAACATGTCAAATTAAGTGATTCAAAAGGACCTGATGCATCAACATCCATAACAACTGAGAAATTATCAGAAATGATACAACAAATTAGAAAAATTGAAAAAATGAAGATTTGATTTAGATGAAAGGGATAATTTTACATGGTGGTCACGGAACTAGATTACGACCTTTAACACATACAGGTCCAAAACAACTTCTTCCAATTGCAAACAAACCAATGTCAGAATATTGTTTAAAATCAATTATAGAAACTGGAATCACAGAAATTGCAATAATAATAGGAGGAGTAGGTTCTGACAAAGTTAAAGAATATTATGGAAATGGAGAACAGTTTGGTGTTAAGATATCATATATTGAACAAGATGAACCAAAAGGAATTGCTCATGCAATTCGACTTTGTAAAGATTTTATCCGTAATGAAAAATTTCTTGTTTTCTTAGGTGACAATATTATTCAAAAATCAATTGTTGAGTTTACTGAACGATTTAAAAAATCAAATTTTGATTCAACTGTGCTACTATGTGAAGTTGACAATCCAAGTAGATTTGGCATAGCAGAAGTAAAAAATGAAAAAATTATAAAAATTTTAGAAAAACCTAAAGTTCCACCTTCAAATTTAGCAGTAACTGGGATTTATCTATTAACTCCAAAAATTTTTGATGTGATAGATAATCTAAAACCATCTTGGAGAAATGAATTAGAAATTACAGATGCATTAGATGATTTGTTAAAAGAGAATGATAACATAAGTTATGAAATTATAACAGATTATTGGAAAGATACAGGAACTCCAGAAGATATCATTCATGCTAATGGAGAAATAATTAAAAAAATGACGGAATATTCTGAAGAAAAATATGAAGAATTTAACGTCAGTGGAAAATTAATAGTGGGTAAAAATTGTAAAATTGATTCAAATGTGATAATTAAAGGACCTGTTATAATCGGAGACAATTGCAAGATAGAACATGGAGCAATTATAGGTCCAAATGCAAGTATTGGAGATGATTCTCAAATATCAAAATGTCAAATAATAAATTCCATAGTCATGAAAAATTGTAAGATCAATTCAAATCAAAAAATTACCAATAGCATAATTGCTAATAATTCAGATATTATTCAAAAAGAAGATACAGAATCTGAAAAAATTTTTCTTCTAGGAGAAGGTTCAAAGATTTCATTTTAGATATTGATTAGTAACAGTAAATATCATAGAATTTAATTAAATTTATGAACGATGAATCGTTAGTTAGTATCATAATTCTAAACTATAATGCTGGAAAATTATTACTGAATTGTGTAGAATCAATAAAAAAATCCAAGTATAATAATTTAGAAATAATCGTAGTAGACAATATTTCATCAGATAATAGTCAAACTGAATGCAAAGAAAAATTTCCAGATATTAAATTAATTCAAAATGATGAAAATTTTGGATATTGTGAAGGAAACAATATTGGAATTAGAAATGCAAAAGGAGAATACATCATAATTTTAAATCCAGATACAATCGTTGAAGAAAATTCTATTAATGAATTAGTTTGTGCATACAAAAAAATAGGAGATGGACTATTTCAGCCAAAAATTCTTTCATTGCATGAAGAAGATATACTTCAAAGTACGGGAAACATGATACAAATTTTTGGATTTGGTTTTGCAAAAGATAAAGGAGAAAAAAATACCAAACAAGAGGAAAAAATCGAAAAAATTGGGTATGCGTCAGGTACATGTCTATTTACATCAAAAAGAATTTTTGAAAAAATTGGATATTTTGATAAATTTCTCTTTCTTTATCATGACGATTTAGATTTAGGATGGAGAGCTGCGCAGATGGGTATTAATTCATACTATGTTCCAAAATCTAAAATTTTTCATGTTGAAAGTTATTCATTGAAATGGTCTTCAAAGAAATTCTACTGGTTAGAAAGAAATAGGAAGTATTGTCTTCAAACACATTATTCGAAGGAAACGTATTCTAAGATGAAATTTTCTTTATTTGTGGTAGATATGCTTGTCTGGTTGTTTTATTTATCAAAAGGATTTCTTGGAGCAAAAATTAAAGCAGAATTAGACATTAGAAAAAATAAAGATCACATTATAAAAAATTATAATGAATTAGAAAAAAGAAAATTAATTCCAGATAAGGAATTAATTAAATATTTTCCAGATGAAATTTTTGTTCCAAAAAATGTATCAAAACAATCAAATAATAAAAATTTTAATTCAATATTAACTAGATTAAGCAAAAAAGTTAAGAAAAAAATTTTATGACATTTAAAAATCAGTTAAAGAAATTAGTATCAATTTTTTCATTTTTCAACAAAAAATCAGTTACATCTAACCATCTGTAAGGTTTTTTGTCATCACTAAAGTAATACTTGTCTTCCAAATACAAAAATTCTTGATTTAAGTAGTTATTTGAAATCATTCTAAGAAGATTTATGCTGGAGGGATTATTGTTTAACGATTCCAAGTTATTTTCAGGTAGATGAACGTACATTATATTTGACATTCTTTCAAATATGAAATCTTCAGATATATGATCATCATAAGTTAACATTGTTCCATGATCAGAAAATAAAATTATGATTGGTGGAGTTTCAGATTCATCAAGTATTTTTGTTACAAATTCCTTAACTTTTTTGTTTGTAAATTGTAATTGATCAGTAAATCCTGTTTTGTCCTTGTGAAATCCTTCTAAAGTTGCTTTTGTAGGAATATTATATTCTCCATTAGGGCCCCAATAGTAAGGACCATGTGGAAGAAAGATATGAGCAAAGACAAAAACGGGTTGTTTCGTCTCATTTTGAATAGTTGAAATTGAATTAAATGAACAAGTAATTCTATTTCGATAATCAGATTCAAATATTTTTACATACACTGGATTTAACATGCTATTTTTAATCATCATAACAATTGTTTGTGAGTTAAGAAATTGATTTTTTCCACAAAGATTAAGATCAGCTGATGAGATGTATCTAGTAGCTTCCCAACCAGAATCAATATTGATGTTGACATAACCTTGAGATTTTGTAATTTTCATAATTTTATTTTGATCAATCATTTTGTAAGCTTGAAATCGATTTTTTGAGTTTTCACCTACATCTACTGTAAGATGATTAATGTAATCTAAATTCAATAGAGATGTAATAGTCAAAAATGAAGTATGATAATGTGAGAAAGTTTTTTCAGGTATGATAAAATTCTTTGATGATAAAAATGAAATAAACTCACTATTGTCAAAATCAAATAAGTTGTTAAGAATTTTTTCGTCTGGGTAACTATCTAAAACAATTAGGTAGATGTCAGGTTTTTGAATTTCATTACTATTTTCCATAGAAGAAAAGATTGGAGTATTTTCATCATCAATAAAAGAAGTTTGTTCTGAAGAATATGTTGCAATCATCAGTATTGGAAATAATAAAATTGAAATTCCAATTATGGTAGTAATTAACGATGCATTATGTAGAGAGTGTTTTGATTTAACAATGAATCTTGAAATAACAATAATTATTCCCAAAAATATAGATAACAAAATGAGATGTTCTTTGAATGTAGTTTCTTGAAAAAACAGATCATATACTATAGAAGCAAAATGACCATAAGCAAAAAATAAGAAAAAAGAAAGTGACGTAATTAAGCTTGTTTTAACTATATTTTTAAAAATTAAATATAAAATTGCCCATATACAAATACTAACTACTACAAAAAGGGATATTGGGAAAAATATTTCGCTAGGAAGAAGTAAATGCATGTTTTCAGAAAGAAGTGAGATTACTGGAAAAATTGCAAATAATATAGGATGAAATGAGAAGGTTAATTGTTTAATTTCTTGTTTCATAGTATTTTATTTGAAAGTTTTAGTCATAAAAATAATATTTTAAAATCCATGATCTCCAGAGCAATTATTGGTTTTATTATTATATGTAACAGCATTAAAACCAATTCCTGGATCACCTTCTATGACACACCAAATATATCGTGGATCTTTAGTTTTGTTTGTAATTTCTAATTCTTCAGAAACAGAAAATTTCTTCGATGTACCTGCCTTGATATTCCATTTTCTTTGAGCAATATTTCCTGTTTCATCATAGAATTTTACATTACATTCAAAATTTGTTTTGTCTGGATTGTCTACTGGAGCAGTAGTAATACCAACTAAAGTTTCAAGTTGACTACTTGTGACAGTTTGTCCCCATTTGAAACTTTTTTTATTACCTACAAATGTTCCCGGATTGTATAATGTCATGTTTATCGATGATTCCAAATTTCCTTTTCCATATACAACTTGTAAACTAATTCGTCCAGGTTTTTTTCCATTTTTTACTTTAGCAGTAACAATGTAAGAAGAAATTCTTGGTAAATCAATTTCTAAATCAGAAAATAGTAAATTAAGATTTTTATCTATGAATTTGCTACTTGGAGATATTAAATTGTCTATGAAAATTTCTTCCAATTTTGTTGAATCGTCTAACACGGGTGTAACAAAAATTTCAAGTTCACTAGGAGATGATAGTGGATAAATTCTAATGGAATTAGTTAATTCATTAAAAAATGGATAGTAGCTTTGTGAAGGTTTGTTATCTTTCCAATAATCTTCCACATTTTGGAAATCATAATAACTATGATTTGCAGAAAATTCTCCATCAGAATTCCATTGGCCACCTAACAGTCGACCATAAAATAATGGTTGTTTAGGTTGAGAAGCTTTTAAAATTCCAGAAAAATTTTCTGGAATGTTTTTAAAAGTATCACTAATACTGATTAATTCAGTACCAAATCTTGGTAGATTAACTTGTTTTTTTGTTTCAAAGGTTTCATTTTCACCTACAATTTCAATATCTACAGTATCATCACATCCCATAGGACCTGCAGTGAAAAGTAAACAGGTGTCAGTGTTTTTATTTAAAACTAAATCAATTGAAGCTTCTTTTACAATATGATTATTCACATCATCATCTTCAAAGATATCATTTAAACTACGATTAAAAGAATGAACTTGATTAAAAAAATCTTGATTTCTGTGGTTTACCATAACAGCCGAAAAAGGAATGAAGAGATTTTTTGATGAGAAAAATTCAATCATATAATTTGAAACAGTCTGCTCAGACATTCCTGTCAATGTGAAACGATAGACTTGAGGTCTATCAATTATGTGTAATTTAGAATCGAGTTTTTTTCCATCTTTTCCAATAGGAGTGATAACACAAGCAATGTGTTCATAATTTCTTTTTAGAAGAAAATGATTTAGAAAACTTATTTCTGCAATACTACCTTCAATTTCCGGTACCATTAATGATGAACGATGAACTGAATTAAGATCAGGTTCTTTGTGATATTTCATTCTAGTTTTTTGAACATCATTGAATGTTTTCATATATTATAAAAATTTCTAATAGATTTAAAAGCTTCTTATAAAAAATGAAATTACTTTAAAAATAATTTTAAAAAAAGATTCTAATCATTTCTAACAATTACACGACCTGATCCGTAAACTAGTAGTTTATTTTCTTGATTAGTAATTTCTGACTCAATTTTTATAATTTTTGTAGAATCACTTTTGTCAATTACTTTACTAGAAATTGTTACTACATCTCCAATAAAACAAGGATTTCTAAACTCAACACTTTGTGAAAAATATAATGCATGTTTTCCAGGTAAAAACATACCATCCATCCGTGAAAGAAACGATGCCAAAAGCATTCCATGAACAACTCTTTTTTTAAAAGTGGTGGATTTTGCATATGAGTCATCCATATGAATGGGACTGAAATCTCCAGAAATTTTTGCAAAATCATTTACAAGGGATTCAGTTATTTCAACTTGAAATTCCTTAGATAGACCTATTTCAATATCATTGTAAGTATACTCAGAAAATTTTTCATTCATTTATAGTAACATCGTGGTTTTTAAGATGTCGTTTAATGTCTGCTACAGTTTTCACATCAGTAATTTCAGAAATTGAAAATTTGATATTAAAATTATTCTCTAGTTCGTCAACGAGCACTAATCCATTAAATGAATCCCAGGATTCAATTGTTTCAGGACTAGATTCATCAGTGACATCAGAAATTGGAATAGAAAAAACTTTTGCAACAATTAAATGAACTTTATCACTCATTTTTCAATTTCAACCTCAAGGTGATTTGTTGGTTTAATATTATTATTTAAATCATAAAACCAATAATCATCACGTTTTTTGAAACCAAAGTTAGAAAGAAAGTTCTCAGAGGGTTTATTTTTTGGAGTAGGAACGAAGTTAGCTCTAATTTCATTTATACCATTAATTTTTGCCACATTCATAATTTCTGTCAAAATTGCAGTTTCAATTCCACGACCCATAATTCTGCAACTAAGCAAAAAAGTATCAATTAGCCAATAATCATTATTTTTTTCCACAATGTAAACACCGGTAATACCATTATCTCCGAATTTATCTGAAACTTGTGCACAACCAACCTCAAAGTTTTCATTTTCTGATAGGCTTCGAATGTCTTCTTCTTGATATCTCTTGGTTGTTAAATTAAACTGATTAGTTTTCAGTGTAAGTTGAGATATTCGAGGTATAAGAAATTTGTTTGATTTTTTAATTTTAACTTTAATTTTTAACTGTTTAAGAAAATCATCCAAATTAGAAATTGATTGTTCAAGATTCTTACGTTCTCTTTGTTGAGCATACATTTGGCCTCGTTTAGTATCCTCCATAGTTCGGTGTAAAACATGAAAATCATTAAGTCCTTTTAGAATGGATATGTAATCGGATGTTTCATCAGGTAAATCAATGGTTAAGATTTGTGGAAATTCTTGTTTAATTCTTTCTTGATTTAATTTATCATCATCAAAAAATACAATACTATCTAATCCAATATTTATTTCGTTAGAAATTTCTTGCATGTTATGTGCTTTATCATTCCAATTAATCTGTAAACTTGCAAAATGTTTTTCTTTTAAAATCATATTAGGATGTTCACGAATTACATTTATTGCATCATTAAAATTATTTTTGCTATTTATTGCAAGTATAATTCCTTGTTTCCATAATGAGAGTAATTCTTTTTGAAACTCAACAAAAGCTTTTCCTTTAGGCGTATGACCCAATTCAATACCATCAAAACCATCTTCACCGACAACACCTCCCCAAAGTGTATTGTCAAGATCTAAAACGATACATTTACGATTTTTTCCTAACATCGGTTTGATGAAACTCATGAGATCATATGCAAGTACAGGAATGAAATTGTAAATAACTTGTATATCACCCATTAAAAATTGCCTATAATCAAAAACATTTTTTTCACCATGTTTTGAGATAAAGCTGTTAAAATCATATACAAAAACTGAATTTTTTTTCTTACAAATTTCACGTAATGAGTTGTTTATTTCATATATCATTTCATGGAATCCATATTCAGATTTTGATTCAATTATACCATTGGGTGAATACGATGGGACGTTAAAGTTGGATATTACTAATTTAGATTTAGAATTTTCTTCAAATGTAGAAATTAATTGTTTTAGTTCTTCAACTTTTTCTTTAGTAAATTGTTTCCGTTCCTCATCAGATAAATCATAAGGAAAATAAAAAATTTCACCTAAAAAATTTCTGATATCTAAAATTAAAAATGTGATTTCTGGTGAAAAATTGTAGAAATTACTTTGAGGATTCAACAGTTCTTGATTGTATTGATTATATCCGGAAACATATGAATGGCAACGTACGCCAAATTCAGAACACATCACACGTAAAGTTTCTTCCAATCCATTTAACGTAAAACTAGACAATACTGAGATTTTTATTTTTTTTTCATATTTTCCGTCATCAATTTTTTTTGAAAGTGAGAGATATTCTGAAAGGGTTTTTTCCATATAAATTCATAAAAATTTTTTCAAGGATAAATATTATGATTAAATCCTTTCATTAAAATTGGAAATATATGAATTCACGTGCACTTCCAACGTAAAACATAGCAATAGATATGAAAAAAACAAACAAAATACCTGCCCAATAGTGGATTTTTAATTTGGAAATGCTATGAACAATATTTCCTTTTTTGTATGATATGAAATGTAAAATTCCAAATAATATTAATAATAAAATTGGGAGTTCATTATCACGTATAATCTGCATTGTTTCAGTTGTTGCAAAATCTAAAATTACATATTTTTCCATTGCATATAGCATATGACTAAAATCTTTCATCCAAAATGCTATGAAAGTAAAAAATACAATATACTGAGTTACCAATATGCTAGATATTTTACCAATTCTTGATTTGAAAAATTTATTTGATGATACTCTAGGAAATGTTTTTCGTAAGATCGTATAACATGCTAAAAATAATCCATGAATACCACCCCAAATCAAGAAATTCCAAGATGCACCATGCCAAATTCCCATAAGAACCATTGAAATTAATAAACTAATGAAAACTAGACTGTTTGAATTTCTATTTTTAAAAACTAGTGGATAATACAAGTAATCACGTACCCAAGTGGACAAACTAATGTGCCACCGTGTCCAAAAATCAGAAGGAGACGAAGCAAAAAATGGTTTGTTAAAATTTAATGGAATTTTAAATCCAAGAATGGCAGCTGCACCAATTGCAATATCAGAATAACCAGAAAAGTCACAGTATAACTGAATACCAAAAGCAATCGTACCAATCATTATAGAGAATGATTCCAAACCAACAGGATTAGAAAAAATATTGTTTACTAATGGTGCAATATTATCAGAAAAAAACATTTTCTTAAAAAATCCAATTGACATTAACGTTATGCCAAATTTTAGATTTTGATTACTAATAACAAATAATTTTAGTTTTTGAGAAATTTCATTCTGTGAGATTTTTTCTCTAAGTTGTGGCAAAAATTCATTGGCTCTTAAGATCGGTCCTGCCACAAGTGGAGGAAAAAATGCAACGAATAAGGCATACTCTTTTAGAGTTTTAGATGGAGTTAAACTTCCACGATAAATATCAATGATATAGCTCATAGATTGAAATGTGTAAAATGAAATTCCTATTGGAAGTGCTAGATTTAGTAATGGAATTTCAGAATTCAGGTTTATTGATGTCCCAAATAGATTGATCTGAGATATAACAAAATCTGTATATTTAAAAAATCCAAGTATCCCTATACTACCAACTAATCCAATAACAAAAAATATTTTTTTTCTAATAATATTATTAGATTTAAAAATTTCTCGTCCCACATAGAAATGTAATAAAATGGTAAACAGTAACAATGTGATTAAATAATTATCTGTATAGTATAGGAAAAATAGACTAGAAATTATTATGAATATATGTTGAAATTTTCTAAATTTAAAAAATGAAATTATACATAATACAACAAAGAAAAATATTAGAAAGTCTAATGAGTTAAATAACAAAGTTATTTCATCTCCTTGAGTAAAATTTTCAATATATCTTCAGAGTATATTGTAGTATCACTGTTTATTGCCACATGTTGTGAATCTCTCCAAATTTCTAATTTTACATATTTGTCATGAAGAAAATAAATTGAAAAATCATATTCTTGTGCAAAATCATTTAATTTTTGTTCAAATAACTTAATCTCATCACCATCTACTTGTTGAATTAATGTTGGAGCAGTAAAAATTATTAATTTTATATTATTTTTCTTGAATTTACTCATTATTTCTTTTAGTGAAATTATTTCTTGATTACTTTCAGATAGATTCAATTTTTGTGATTCAGTATTACTTCGAAATTTTTGTTTTAATTCACTAGTAGGAGTAGTTGACGTTTCATAGAAATTAATGAAGGGGTGATGATGAGGAGTTGGTCCGAATAAAAAATATTTCAAAGTAAGTAAAGTACGATCCTTTGGTGAACCAGGGATTTTTTCTCTTATTGGTTCCATCAAATCCTCAGATTGATACAAGAATAATTTTTTTGGCTCTAAAAAAATTTCATCTAAAGAGATTTGGGTATTTTCTTCAGTTCGAAAATTCGCAAGATCTATACCATAAATGATAATTGTAGGATCATTAGAAATGATGTTTGTCATACTATGTATTCGCTTTTTTGGGGTATCAGACATATCAGCTAAATTATAAAATTCATAATTCATTCCGTTTGTATTAAAATGATGGTTTATTATTGTAGAATTAACTGAGTAAACAGTACTTGAACCTAACAAAAATATTTTTTCTTTATTTAATTCGGTAAGATTATTTTTTGAAAATAAACCATACCAATCTGTATCATACATATTTATGTAAAAACTCATTGAAAATGAAAAAATTATACTTACAATAGCAATTACAGAAAGAACCGTAAATAACAAAGTATAATTCATTAATGTTAATTGATTTCTTCAGTTAGATATTTAAATTATGAAATAGTTTAAACAAATAATTCTAATTTTTTGTTAGAAAGGTTTAGAAACAAAAAATCAACTAAAAGTTTGATTGAAATGAAAGATGAAAAAGATACTTTTCCAATTAATGAAAAAGAAGTGATGGATTATTATGGTTATTCGGGAAGATTTGGAAGATTTAGGATGAAAGTAAAATTTCTTAGAAACTGGATTTTACATTCTTTAGCATATTCATCACCATTATCAGATTTTTCAATTTCTATGCAAAGAGCTAGGGGAGTTACTATTGGAAAAAATTGTCATTTTAATCCTTATGTCTTAATTGATTTAATTTATCCAAAAATGGTAGAGATACAAAATAATGTTACGCTTGGTTCACATTCAATGATTTTTGCTCATAGTAATCCATCTGCAAATTTATTTTTAAAACAAGGTGACTTTCCAAGAAAAATTTCTAAAGTAGTCATAAAATCAGGTGCTGTGATTAATCCAGGAGCAATAATTATAGCTGGGGTAACAATTGGAGAAAATTCAATAATATCACCAAGGAGTGTTGTCACACAAGATATACCTGATTATTGTATTGCAGTTGGAAACCCTGCCAGAGTAATAAAAAAAATTAATCATTAAAAATGAATATTTTAGGAATTGATTTTGAAGATTGGTATCACCCAGAATTAATTCAAAAGCATATTGAAAAGAAAGATCATGAACCAAGAATTGTTCAAGGAATTAACAAAATTCTGGAATTATTAAACAGAAATGATACAAATGCAACTTTTTTTGTTGTAGGAGAACTTTTAGAATACAAACCGGAACTTTTAGATCTAATATTGGATAATGGGCATGAAATTGGATTTCATACTATGAAGCATACAAGAGTAGATACTGCTGGTTTTCAAGATAAATTTGATGATGAAATAAAAATATTTGATAAGTTAACAAATGGAAAATCAATGGGATTTCGTGCACCAAGTTTTTCGTTGAATAAAAAAAGCTCTTGGATCATAGATGTATTAGAAAAAAATCAATATCAATATGATACTAGTGTGGTTCCTGTTAAAACAAATTTGTATGGAATACCAAACGCCGAAACCAATCCATATAAAATTACGAGTAAGAACTTAAAAAATAACACGCCTGATGGAAAAATTTTAGAATTTCCTTTATTGATAACAAGATTTTTGGGCAAAAAAATACCTGCGGGAGGTGGATTTTATTTAAGAACTCTACCAACACGCGTAATTGAGAATGCAATAAAGTCCTATGAAAAGAATCAAGTTCCAGGAGTATTTTACATTCATTCTTGGGAATTAACACCAGAATTTATGCCTAAAATTAAACTACCCAAAAAAGATCATTTCATTACATTTCATAATATCAATAAAGCCTACTCTAAAATGGAGAATTTGTTAGAAAAATTCAAGTTTACATCATTTAGTAAGTTTATTCAAGAAAATAAGGA
>CEUY01032010.1_pt1 | contig 27625 bp, 23 predicted proteins | sample 361481 | NCBI WGS metagenome assembly CEUY01 (sample SAMEA2622737, study PRJEB7988) | marine metagenome | isolation source: saline water (ENVO:00002010), including | reverse complement strand
TATATAACTTGCCGCACCGTCTATGGTTTGAGAACCATCACCAACAACGGTTATTGCGTCGTTGCCCACATTTTTTACCGTGACTATTTTCCCAGCTACTGACGCTGCCGTAGGTAGTGTGGCGGTAAATGGGGTTCCTCCGCCATTACACAAAACAATGTCTGTAGTTATACTATGGGTGGTAGTGGCGTCCGTTTCTACAGTTCTATTTCTGTGAACTTCATCGACGGCACCGTCTGTGATATGTTCGCTATCAACTGCGTCGTCTTCGATTTTAGTTCCATCTACTGCGTCGGCAGCAAGTTGAAGAGTATCAACACCTCCATCGGAAATCTGAACGTCGTCGGCATTAACAGTGATACCAGTGCCAGCACCTACAGCAAAAGTTCTGGTAGAAGCAATTGTACCACCACCAGTTAAACCATTACCAGCAGTCATCGTGACCGAAGTGTGATCAATGTGTTCATTAGGTTCATGATTAGATAATGCATCATGATCGATTTCGCTGTCTACGCTGTTGACCGTAACGGTATTGGTGGCACTAACAACAAATTCAGCACCAGTACCATCTGTAAAAGTGATATTTTCACCGTCATCAATTTGCTGACTTGTAGATCCGTCAGTGATATTAAAATTAGACATGCCTCCGCCGCCACCAAGCCCAGAAACAAGATTTGCCTTAGTGATCTTTTTAAGGTTGTGGGAATCGTTAATATCTGAAAATACCAAGAAGTCGCCGTCAGCAATTGATGTTTCTGTAGACTGATTCATAACCAGACCACTAGCAGCGGTAACTGTCAAGTCAACATCGGCACTGCCATTAAAAGAAACGTCGCTAGCAGCCATAACGCCGCCTATGATGCTAAAGTTTCTTGCACTTGCAAGCTGTGTGGCGGTATCAGCATTACCGGTTACGTCGCCCTCAAGGTTGGCGACAAGGGTACCAGTATTGATTGTTAGGTCTCCCGTACTAGCACCGGTAAATGCACCACTACCCATAATAAACTTATTTGCAGATTCATCAAACCCCATGAACACATTGGCGTCATCACCTCTTTCGATAACAATACCAGCATCATTGGAGGCTGAACCTGTTGTACCGTTTCCAAGCTCAAGCAAGAGGTCAGACACTACAGTGTTGGTGGTACTAACAGTGGTCGTAGTGCCATTAACCTGTAAATCTCCAGCTAGGGTTATCTTTCCGTTAGATGCGATAGTTATAGCGTTAGCTGTCGTTGCACTACCAATGTTTCCGCCATCGGAAACCTTAATATTGGTCGCTGAGAGGGTATCGTCACCTATGGTAAAGGCGGAATTGGATTCGTAAACTTGGTCTGTTTCGTCGGTTCCAAAAAATACAATCCCGCTTGGATTTCTATCGTATGGTTGGTATGACATTTTCTATCTCCCGTGAAAAGTGTTTTATCAATGTATTATACACTAAGTAATGAACCAATTTGAATTATCTGAGATTAGTGTAATGCTTTGGTTGACATACTTTAGGGCAAATTGTGACTCTCCATCTATAGTCTGAGATCCACTAGCAACCAAAACGCCAGAGTTTGACCCCGCCTTCATCTTTACTATAAGTTCTTTACCGCCCTGATCAACGGCTGTGGGTAAGTAAACATTAAGGGGTGAAGAGGATGTATCCATAAATACTACGTCAGAATTATCTGACATAGAAAAGTTAGACGTTACGCTGTTGTGTGTTCTATTGGAACTGCTTACAGCAGAGCCATTAAACTTAAGTGTGCCCCCATCGTTATAAAGCCTGTTTGTAATTGAAACAGGTACATGATTTACTAATTCCACGCCGCTGGCAGTTAATCCACTAGCGAGTATTTCTCCTAAGTTATTAGTAGAACCTTTAGTGATGTGGACAGACATTACACCGGAGGCGTATTTTCTTAGGTTCAAATCTGAAGAATCTTCAGCTTCGCCAACAAGACTGCTAGACCACCCAATATAAGCCTCATTATTCACGTGAAGACGATCAGTTCCAAATATAATTTTATTACGACCAGCAGCACAAAATGATAGTTGTTCATCAGACTGCTTTTCATAAAAACCCAAGCGTCTGTTGCTACTTCCAGTGAAACATAAAGTGGGTCCACTAACCGGACTACCTCCACCCTGAAGAAATATTTGACCACTAGCAGAAGTAATATCTCCACTGGTTAAGAAATCTCCGTTATTAGTTATCTGGGCACAAATTATGCCTGCACTAGTTTCCCATCTTTGGAGGTCTTCAGATTGACCGGCAGCACCCTGAACCGTAAGGACAGGATAAGCTGCGGTTTTTCCATCTATATAGACACCGGTTGCAGAACTGGCCCTTAATAATACATGTGAGTCATGATAGGTAAAAAGCCCAGCAGACGAAGACATCTCTGTATAATTGTTATTATTTACGGCAACACCAGCAGAACCATCTATACCATAAACATATCCATGATCTGGGGCGTCCGATTTGTGGTTATTATTAGATTTTAACCCAAGCTTCCAAAGTGGGGAAGAAGCGTTATTCATATGTAACGCTACCGTTTTGTCATTTAGTGTACTACGGTAAGCATGTATAAAACAACCGGAGTCATCTGGTGGGGCTAGTGTTAGAAGACCAGAAACCAACGTGTCATTTTTTACCGCAAGGCTTTCTGTCTCGGTGTGAGCACTTATATTTATAGACTCTGTTGAGATACCAGTGGCTGATAAGGAATTTACATCAATAGAATCATTTACGGTTAGGTCATCCTTTACTATAAGCTTATTGAAGATACCGCTTTCGGATAACACACCACTCAAGGATTCAATGTCGTTGTCTGGATTTTTGATAAAAGCTCTGTCTGCTGGGAGGGTACAAAATACGATAGAAGATCCCTCTAGGTTTATCTTAATCCCCGCACCGGAAGAGCTTTTTAACACAACGTCTCTAGAAAGAGAGCTTGTTGATGCTGTGTATGTACCTATACCAACTTCCCACCTGTTAAAGTTTTCTATAGTGTAATAGGTAGTGTTTCCATCTCCGATACCGTTAGCAAAAGAGTCAAAACCGGCATACGCACCGGCCAATACAACCGAACCGGTACCGGTTGATAATGTAGATTCTTTCACTCTGTCTGCTATTTTAAACATATCTATTCCTATTCTGGTATAAACTCATGCAAGAAGTAGCGGCTGTCGTGGCTTGACGGGCTGTGGTGAGGATTAGTAAAGGCCCACACTAAAAGCCTCATTCTATCTTTTGGGATTCCCATGTCTGATCGTCCAAACTGCGTTTTGACTAGTTGAATTCGATTGCCAAAACGGTAGAAGTTTGTTATATTGCCAACGCGATCTGTCCCCTCTGTATTGGTTGAAGTGATAGTTTGTCCAACTTGATTCCAAGCACTGCCATTCCAGCTGTAAACGTAAACAGATCCGTGGTCATCATTTGAACATCCAGCTCCTCTAGGTGGTAATTCTGGATTTGCCTCATGTGTAGAGTATGCAATCGTTTGGCCGTCAGCACTGATTGATATATCCCAGCCCGCACCGCAACCAGTGAATGTTTGACCCTTCTGCATATACTTGGTACCATCCCAAGTAAACACTTTAACCCAAGATTCAGAAAGAGTTCCACCGGAAATAATAAAAGTATCACCGTCGTTACTAAGTCTCATTTTATATATGCTTTTATTTGTTGATGAGACTGCTGGAGTATCAAGGTTAAATATTGGTCTTTCAACATAATTAGGAAGGACTGGACGCTGAGTGCCTTTCCAGAGTGGAGAACCTGTAGTATCTTTGTATATCCTGACATTACCAGTTATGGCCCCAGTGTCGCCCCCACCTGGTTCAACCCAACCAATAATAGAACCATCCTCGCTTATCTGGGGTGAAACAATAAGACCAAGCTCATTTTCCCCAGCAAAGGTTGCTATTGCTTCAACTTTAGGCGGTCTTCCATCTATTATATAATCATACCTAAACCTATAGATCCAAACTCTTCCACAATCTTCCTCGCCAGTTTGACCATAAGGGTCACTAACAATCATTGTGTCGCCATCACCATCTAGGGCAAACTCAGCACCCCACCGTATTGGAAGAGTTCCCTCAAGATTGTTAGATGCTATGAATGAAGGGGTTAGTCCATCGGGCCTATTTGCAATAGTGTTAAACGGTTGACCTATAAAACTAAGTAAGAAAGCGGGAATCTCAAGAGGTAATTGATGCTCATTGAGTGTTCTGGTTGCGTGCTGAACAATTATCACAACTGGGTCATCAGAATCTCTTCTCGATGTACCTCCAAGCACCCCCGGGTATGTATATGCAAAGGTTGTGCTGCCTATCCAGTGTTTAAATTGGTTTCTATGTAAACCAAATGGAGCTGACTCTGACGAAGCAAATGCCACATACTTAGCCGCATTGAATTCGTTTTCCGAACCCTGGTTTGAAAAAGCAAGACTAAGAACAGGGTCTTCAGGTGACATTGAAGTATAAACCTCGATGTGACCCTTGTTAACGGTTGGGTCGGTAGGAAGACCTGATATCATTTTAACTCCAAAAGGATCAAGCCTTGTTGCTCCACCCGTATAGTTCCAATCTTTACCGGTCTCGTATGGTTGGGCTGGATAGGAACTGCCCAGTGGTCCCAATTCAATCCATTTTCCGGAACCTGAAGGCGGATTTGGCGGTTTATCCTCAGTGCCTAAATATCGGTATAATTTAAACGTCTTTGAGAACACTGTTGTTAGGCTATCATTACTAGCTCTTATTCTAAATTCTCTGTTAAATAACCTTATTGCACACCCATTACCAATGTTTTGATCTGTAAAGGCATCGCAAGAAGATGGTGGATTTCCCATCTCAGAAATAAGCGGATGACAGGACACTTTTTCACATTCATTATCGTCATCAGGGGGAATAAAATTACCCTTTCCCATGTAAATGTAAATTTTTCCATTGTTCCCATCATGCTGGTGGTCTCCGAAGACTAAGGTGTGCCCAAAGTGTTCCCCGTCAAAAATAAATCCAGTCCTAGATATTGATGTGCCCGTTCCAAACGAACTTATATTATTATCGGTACCGGCTAGAAAGTCACCCCCCTGCTGTACCCAAGTGTTTCCAATCAACTTAAAAACAATCGTTTTGCTTGTACTTGAAGGAGACATGTCTTTATCGAGTTGCACATTAAGGGCGACGATATCTTTATCAGCAAAATCTATTTGTGGTTGCTGACCGCTATGCAGTAAATTGGCATTGCTTCTAGCAAATTTAATAGTATTGCCAACCTGTGTGTAAGAAGAACCATTCCAGTCATATGCAGTAAATGTGAAATCTCCAATTGAAATATCGGACAGATTTGCTGAAGTTACACTTGGATTGCCCTCGTATCCAAAAAACGCGACCCTAGTACCATCCGTAGACATACCGATAGCGGAACCAATATGCTGTCCTTTTTCACCGACAAAATCATGTCTAATATCCCACTGGGATGTCGAAGTGTTATATTCATAAACGCGAACAATACCCCTAGTGTTGTGAACTATCTCTGATAAAGCTATTACTGAGCCATCGTCAGACATCGCACTGTCAAACACAAATTTCTGTGTACCGTTAATTAAGGGTTCAGATGGAAGGCCTGGTATTACGAGATCCTGACCTTTCTGAATCCAAGCTGTGCCGTTCCAGCTAAAAACCCTAGCCGCAATGTTATTGTGGCTCCGGTTGCCATCATTTGATGGGCAAACTAATACAGTGTCACCGATGGACTTGATTTTACCGTCCTCTCTGATTACAGAGATTTCTACTGATCCACCAGATCCTCCTATACCTATATCATCCCAAGTGATAGCAGAACCTCTTTGAACCCAAGTTCCAGTGTGCGGTTCAACATTCTTATTTATAAGTAGGTCATAAACAAAAGTCTTACCAACAGCTTTAGTGAAAAACTCACCATTGAAAAAGGAGTCTGAATGAGCGGGACCGAGACCGTGACAAGAAAATACCATTGTCCGTCCATCCGGTGTTATGGTTATATCATTCCGACTATGGTGCTTAGTTATTGTATTTACTAACTCCATATCTTCAATATCGAGTGTGTTTAGGAGATTGTAGCGAACTTGGGGTAAAGAATCACCGAAGCCGATATCCGGACCATAAAACACTTCTCTTCTAAAGGTAACAATCTTGCCCTGTTTTCCATCAGGTAGAACGGATTGCGGATTGCGAGAAGGACCAACAACAATATATTCACCGTCTGCGGATATATCTATACAAAATCCAAAGCCCTCTGGATTGTAACTAGTGCCCCCATAATCATCGCCCACTTTAGTATCAACAAGCTTCCAGCCGGTAGTACCACCCACGGTACTGCTAGCACCGCCGCCATCATCCTTGCATATGAATTTTCTAAGAAGTACATCAAGAGTTTGTTCGACACCCCCTTTATCGTTAGGAAGATCGTATAAGTCTACAAAGTTATCGTCTTCGGAATCTCTGTATTGAAGATAGTAATCTACATCAATGTGGTTTAATGTAGCTCCGTCCGATTGTACAGCAGCGGCTGTATACTTAACCTCGTGGTTATCGGGTCGCACCTCTGGACAATTATCACACGCTTCAGCTGTATTATCGAGCAGTAAAGAGTCGCAAGGGTCATCTATAACAAAGATGTTATTGGGGTCTTTTAAAAAGCGAAGTTCTGCTGGTGTACATTCCACATCCAAACATATTTTCAATAGATCTGCCGCATCTTGATTGATACAGCATTGCTCAAAAACAAAAGGGCAGATAAAGTCTTCATTACCATTGGATTCACTGGATACTATGTGCTTACCATTGGATTGTAAGTCTGTGTCAAATTTGTCATGGGTTTTTTGGACGTGAGAGGCGAACATACTACCAGAGTTGTCTCTAAACACGCTAACTTCTGTAGATGTGTTCCAAATTTCTCTAACTTCGTCTGTACTTTTGGAGCTGTTGGTAACTATTTCTACGATATAGTCATAAACGTCAGAAACAAAGCCAGTACTATCCCTCTTGATATACTGGGGTACGGAAAGACCAGCTTCATACTCTAGTCTTAGTGAATAGCATCTATCTGAGCTTACAAATTGGGGCCACTCATTATAGTCCATACTTCCCCATCTGCCCGGTTCAACATCCATAAAAAAGATTAGTCTATCAGGAAATGCTCTCAAATATTTATCTATTTTTTCCTGCAAAGCGGCAACATGTTCTGCTTGGCGGCTGGCCATGTCAGACTCGTCCATAAACACGACACCTATCGCACCAAAACAGTCTGTTGGTGGTGGGGGATCGTCAGATGGGCAACAGGTGTTGCAAACTATAGGTCTTCCCATTTTGCCCTCCCTATGAACAACCAACCCAGATGGGTCTGTATTCGGAACCTATTTTTTGAACTACAATAAACACGCCACCTGCGGCGGTAAGGCTCGCGTCTCTATTGTGTATAGTAAGTTCCTCTCCCGTAAAGGCTCCGTCTTTATAGACCTCTATTATAGCTTCTTCAACCCCAGTCGCAGAGTTTGAGGGGGAAGACATACCGGGGGATTTTAGAAGACCCTCAACAATATTACTATTACCAGCGGTGTCAAAATTCCCGTCGCAATCAATAGAGGCGACTAGGGTGTCATCACAGTACCAAGTCTGTATATAATTATTTCCATTCCCAACATGAACAATACTATCCCTTCTAACAGAAAGGGGTGCGTCCGGATCTAATATTGCATCACCAACCGATACATTCCTCTTGCCGTGATCACCGGCAATCATTTTCTGTATAACTAGTTTATTGCTCGTGTTGTCTGTTATTCTAGATTTATGCAGAAGCCTCTCGCTATCTGATAATCCGGTAATTATTTCTATATTATTTTTACATTGCGTTCCAGCCATTCCTGCTAGAGCAAAAGTTCCTATACCTATAGATTTTTCTGAGTGTGAATCTTCGCCAGCATTTAATCCTATGAAAACAGACTCGTTAGCTTCAGAGTTTCTACCGGCGTCCTCACCTATAAATACAGCGTGCGTTATATCATCAGCGTTGTTTCCAGCTCTATGCCCTATGAAGATAACCGGCTTGTCTATATTAAGACTATTATTGGTTGTCGTTGCATTGCTTCCAGCATCGGCACCGAGTATCACTGCGTTCTTCCACCCAGACGCAAACTGTGCAACATCGCAGCCTATCATAACCGACCTTGAAATTCCGCCAGTATTTACATTTAATTCAGCTTCTGGATTTGCTATGAGGATATTACAGTTTTCCGCAATAGAGCTTGTGCCGCTGCTAACGTAATCTGCAAGTCCCTGTAGTGACATTTTACCGACGTTGGAAGAATTGGTGCCGTCTAGCTGTACCGCAACAAATGTGTTATCCGTTCTAATATTGCTAGAAACATTACCAGCAAGTTCTAGTTCTGAGTAATCTAGCACATATGCATTTTTGTTTATGTCGGTGATAAAATTCTTGCTAACCCCAGATGTACCGAAAGATGGAACTAGTTCAAATTCTGCCAACCCAGACAAGGAAGTGCCATCTTGAAATCTAACAGCACCCCTAAGTTTGAGATCCCCGTTAAGCTCTGCAAACGGAGCACAATCAGTTGGGGTGGCATAATTAGGTATATTTGTTAGTACACAGCCATTAGGGTCTAATACAAATAATTTATTAGTTAGGGAGTCCGCGTTTGAAAAATCAAAAGATAAGTTACTTCTAGAATAAAAACTACCTTCTCTTGTAGAGTCAATTATATCAATAACAGAATCGTCAGAGCCTGCCGACACAACGTTTTTAACTGAGAAGTTAACATCGCCATTGAATATGGATAGGCGAGCATTGGATAATGAAAACTGCCTATCGTTTATTAAACTTCCGGATATTATTGGGGTTGAGCCAATACCTATTGCTAAAGTGCCATCTTGGGGTAAATTGTTTTGAAATAAGCTTCTACCTAAAAGAATACAGTCATCCATCCCTCCAAAATTACCGTTGCCACCGGTAGCAATTCTAGACCCAATTATAGTATTTCTTTCAGCAGATGTCCAGCCAGTAAGACTTTTACAGCCAACAACCGTATTGTCGTTTGAGTTTGATGGTGTTAGCCCACTACCTGTACTACAACCAACTAAGGTGTTACACTCAACGGTTCCATCATCGGAAAGATTAAATCCAGCCCCCCAACCGTAATAAGTGTTTGCATGTTTATCGCTATCGTAAGCTCTTTCTTTGGGGGTCGTCCAGCCGCCATAGGTATTACAGTTATCACCAAAGATTAATCCGTCTTTTGAATCCAATTGTGATATATCTTGTTTCTTTATAAGGTTTGTTTCTTTACCTTCGTCGTCTACAAAAAACAATGCTTGTGTATGACCGGGAACCTCTGTCCAAGGCTTTACATATATTTTACCGTAGTCATCATTGATCATTGGCTTACAGGCTTGTTCATGCATGGATATAGTGCCGCTATCACACATATCGTCACACCAGTACGCCACCGTTAATGGTGAGTTTGGAGACCATAATCTTTCTTTGTGTCTTCTGGTGACCCCAATACCTACATATCCGCGTTCAGACATAGATATATGGGAAAACTCCATTCCACAACACCCACTAGATCTGATTAAAGAAAAATCAGCTACAACATTGTCGGAACCATTGGCTTCGACACACAGATCAGTATAGTCGTAATATCCATCTCTCGCTATAAAAGCGTCGTCGTTTTGGGGGTCATAAGAAATATGCAAGCCTGAAGCTCTAGTATTTCCCATACCCATAAGCTCTATACTACTCCTATAGTCTTTAGAGGGGCCGCTTGAAAATCTTATGTTTGAATCTCCAGTAGACTGAACGTTAAAGATGGTCTCTGGTAGGTGTGGGTCAGAACCTGAATTGGTGCGTTTCTTGTTTGTTATACCAACTAGTCCGGACTGACTAACGGTACCACCATTTCTCAGTACTGTTACAGCCTCAAAAATTTCAGATTGGCCGTTTTCTAAATGTATTGATAATCTATCTTTCATTTTTTGTTCCTAGACTACTCTACTGAAGTGTATGTATACAAGAATTGACCGGTTGTACTGTTTGCGTTGCCCGCACTGTCTGTTACGGAACTAGACGGGATCGAAATTGATACCACTCCCGGTCCAGAAGCCGTGACGTTACAAGTCCATTGGGTTGAGGAAACTTGAGTGAAATCGCTGATTGTTCCATTTCCACAAATAACATCTCCTGCCGTAAACCCAGTCACCGGCTCGTCCCAGTCAAACGTGCAAACTATTGGGTTTGAACTACTACTACCCCCGTTTGTAACTCCTCCACCCGTAGTTCCACAGGTTGGGTTACTGGTATCATAGGTCCAGTCAAACACGTTGGATGCTAAGTTGTCGTTACCATCTGCATCTCGGAACCTTCCAGCGGGAACACTCGCGACTGTTGAGACTCCTTCTGTGGTTGCGGTGACAGTCATTTTATATACGGTATCGCTTTCTAACAACATCGTGCCCTTTGTTCCATTCACAACCAATACATCGTCGGCATCAAATACGGTGCCGTCACCTACTGGCTCCGATAGCGTGAAGGTTAATTCAACATCTCTAACATTTATCGTAGCTCCGTCTGACAAATCGTAATCGCCACCGGGCTCGTCGTCGCCTGGTGTTCGATAATAGCTTCCAGTTATCATGAGAGATGGGGGGTTACCTTCCTCATAATACATGGTGAATGTGGCGGCTTGGTTTCCATTGCCGTCAGCATTTTCAAATCTATCTTGAGGTATAAAGATTGTAACTTCGCCATCCTCATCTTGGTTGGCTACTGTGAGTTCACCCGTATAAACAAGTGGTCCTCCGGTTAGAGCAGATATTGTACCGTTTGTGATGTTTAAGTCACTTGTTTCAAAAGCGGTTCCGTTTGCAGCCTCTTCACTTAGGGTAAATGTAAAGGTGTGAGTAGTAGCAGCCGTGGTGCCACCATTAGCAATACCGGGTACGGTGTTAGCTATCACTACCGTAGGACTAGCTCCGCCTCCGCCGCCTCCGCCGCCGCCTCCGCCGCCGCCTCCGTCACCGCCTCCGCCTCCTCCGCCGCCTCCGCCGCCGCCACCGGGTGCAAAGTCACAAGACGAGGCAATACCTCCAGTGAGACATCCGTTATTTAAGTTTGTGTCAATTTCATCATGATAAACTATGGAGAAGCCCCTCATTGTGGAAGCTGATTTTATTCTACTTGCAAACCTGTGAGCAACGGTTACGCCGGAATCAACAGTGGCATATTGACTAACAAAATCATAACCAACGGGATTGCCATCTGATCCCAAGTGTGTTCCTGATCTGGATATAAAGTTAACGTCTGTTAGCGTGGGGTATTTATTTTCAACGTGAGGCTCTTGAGCTACAACGACTCTTTGACCAGAAGCGGCATAAGGTTCTATAAATACACCCATGCAGCCGCTTTGTATCACGTTTGCTAGCTTGGTTCTACCTAAGACTCTTTCTGATATAATAGATAGACCGCTAGGGGCTTCTATGGATATATTTGACTCCCACCTACTCTTGGCTTTGGCTGTAGATGAGTTTTTACCTAAGCATGATAAGCTATTGTCCGGATAGCGATAAACCCAGTGGTAATCTCTTCTGTAATCCGCACCACTAGAATGAATCTCTAATCCAGCACCGTCTAAAGAGGAATCATTTAAAAAGCCACATACTGACGAGTTGTGAAAACCTTCATCCTCGGGATCACAAAAACCACTAGTGGCTAGATGAAGAGTTTTGCACTCGTAAAGGCAATGACTAACTTCGTGATAATTGTAGCTTTCATCAAATATGGTTAATTGTCCGCTAATAATCACATCATTTAAATATGCGTCCCACATTAAATTGGGATGGCCTAACGCATATCTTCTATGTATACTTGGTACAACATCTCCGTAGGAAGTAATTCTTGCGTCATCAACGTTATGTATTGCTCCAGAAGGAGAACCTCCTACCCCTAGATAGTCTCCAGAGAACACTATGTCTTGACCATTTATAGCTGACCATCTTCTCTCTGTGGTTCCTAGAGAGAAAAGGTTTGTAAGGGTCGGGCTAACATTGCCGGAAACTTGTAAAACGCCAAAATCGTGGAGGACATTTGTTCCAATCGCTAGTCTTAGATTGGTTGGTGTCATATCTCCAAACATTAGAGGAGCGGGACCAGTAGTAACTGGGATTTCATCTCCATCACACATTGATGTAACATCAACATCGTGAGAACCTAAGTAAAACTTATAGTTGTCACCATTTGTAATGTAATAGCCAGCACCATGACCTATAGCTATATTAAAGTGGCCCTTTTTATTATTGTTTAATGTATAACTACCAAAACCTACGTTTCCGGAGCCTATAGTATTTCCCGCTAAAGATTGAAAGCCAGCCGCCGTATTACCAGCACCGGTTAGATTGCAGGAAAGAGAGTGTGAGCCTAGGGCGGTATTCCCAGAGCCAGTATAATTACCAAATAAAGCAGAGTAACCAAAAGCAGAGTTGTCTACAGTAGTCCTGTTTGGCTGATCATATTTATCAATAGAAAGAAGTCCAGCTTTTGTGGATCTAGTTTCTATAGAGGCAAAATTCTGAGAAGTTATAACTCTATCTTCTAAGAAGTTACCAACAGAATCTACTAAATCTACAAGAGAGGTTCTTAAATCTTCTGGTGAGATCAATTGCCTAGAGTTGTCAGGCAAAAGACCTTGCATCTTTTGTATATACTCTGATTTGGTGAGAATCATTGTTTAACCCTATTTAAAGCTGATTTGCAAAGAAGACTGGTCAAACTTGACGGTATCTCCCTGATAAATTATTCTTGGATTATTAAGTTGGGCATACATTAGTAAGTTTCCAGAGCCAACGGTCCCTGAATCACAGATAGCAATACCTGATACCCACCCCCAATCCTGTAGGGCGTTATCAAACATGATGAGATTTGCATTTTTAATAACACCACTGCCAGCTGCATAGTCATTTGCTGAATGAGACCAGAAATAATTTCCGCTCTGCGTTCCGGGTACTGAATCGTCTGATTTTGGGTCACCTAAGAAATATCTACCATATCCAGTATTATTACCATCTTTTTTAACTGGTAACTCAGGAATTGTAGCCCCGGTGTCTGATTCTCTAGGAACACCGCTACATAATGCTATGGATATACCACTAGGTTTATTAAACGTTTGACCCCTAAAAATGTGGTGGAGTAAGCCGGACTCCAAATAATCTGATAAGGCTGTCATAAGGAATTCCCCTTTAGTTAAATCCTACTGTAAAACGCGAATTACAATGTATTATACACAAAAAAAGAGCCACCCCCAACAATATGAGAGTGACTCTTTTCTTGATAAGAAAGCAACGGGAATTAGAATGATCCCAAGATAACTCTACGGTTATCCAGTACGCCGAATCCAAGTTCAGCGAAACCATAGTAACCAGCACGTTGCTGTCTATGGAGGGTAGGATCTTCAAATACTTCCAACTGCTGCTTCATTGGCATAACAAAGCTATCATTGGATGACTGGTCAAGTCCAACTACCAACTCTACGTCGTTAGCTTCAACAGCACCACTCAAACCGCTCGTAAAGAACGTTTGGTACTCTTGACCTTCTCCAAGTTCGTCGAGATCGTGAAGGTTCACACCAAAAATGCGTGTGATTGGGGCACCACCTTCAGCGGCAGTGTAGATCTCACGACGAGTCACTTCGTCAACCTGATCAAGACCCCAGTTACGTACATCTTCCAGAGCTTCTGGAGAAACGTAGAGGTCGGTCAGACGACCGCGATTTGCAGAACCCGTATTACCACCAGCGTTACGACGCATGGTAGTCTGCATCAGAGAAACGAGTCTCTTGCTGAATAAACCAGCAGTGGCGTCACCATCGTAAACCAAAATGTTACGGTCAACGCCTGCGGCCAGAATGGTGTGCCAGCCATCATCGTTCATTTTCTTGACGAATCCAGCTTCCATCACCTGCATTGCACGAGCAGCAACATCCCAACGAGCTTCACGAGCAAAACGCAGAAGATAATCAACTGAGCTTGTGATGCTATAGGTTGGAATCATGACGTAGTCGCTTTCCACTGCTCGTTCAGGAATACGACCGTGTCCTGGGTTGGTATAGGCAACATGTTCGCCCTCAAGCCCAGGAGAGATTAAGTCGAGAGGATACTCCGTGGAAGCACCGGGTTCGACATTAATAGTTTCAAAAATATCACCAAGGATATTTCCAACCAGAACGCCTTTTCGCAAAGGTAACTCAAGTGCCTTAGCAAATTCGCGTTGAGCAGCATAAGCCACATTCTGGTCGTTATTACCAGTCTGCTTTAAAAGTGAAATAAATTCTTCACTTGGTCTTTCTGTATATGACATTGTTAAATTCTCCTTTAAATTATAGAGGCTTAAGCACCCCAAGCCTGTGGAAGGTTAACATAAACTTTTGCGTAACCATCAGAGTCTGTGCGGGACATGAATCGTCCGATAGCAAGTTCTCCAGATGCTACATCCAAACCAGCTGCTGGGCTGATCTTACCATTCGCACCCGCATAAGCCGTATCGCCAGCTTTAGGGTCATCAGTGACTTGGTCTGTAACAACCCAACCACGAGTCAAGATTGTTACCTTGCCACCCTTTTGAACTTCATCCTTATATTGGTTAAGGTGGGTTCGGGTAAGGTCTTTATTAACAACGTCGTTAAGAATGATACCAACGGGAACACTAGGAGTAGTCCCGCCTACAGCTGAGATTGGTGAAACAGTGTTTTCACCTTGATCCAAAGCTGCACCAGATGCTCCAGCAAGAGCTGCTGCATCCAAACAGACTACCTGTCCTCTAACGCCAGTTGATGACGAAAAGTGACTGATATCTGTTGATTCTTCATATCTATCTGCTTTAAGAGCCATTGTAAATCTCCTTTTAGTATAAAAGTTATTTGGTATTGAGGACGTTAGTTTCAAACCAGTCAGCAATACTGGCTCTCGTCTGTTCGATTTCGTCCACTTCTTCGGACTCCACCAAAGTAGCTTCTGACGATTCGAGATCTTCAAAAACTTCTTCTGTCACTTCTTCCGCTTCAGCTTCTTCTTCAGCTTTAGCTTCTTTTTCCTTTTTCTTCTTCTCGATAGCTTCCTTCATTTCTGGAGGCATACCGGCTTCAGCGTCTTCGTCTTTTGCGTCCTTCTTTGCTTTCTTTTTCATGAGAGCAACGACGGCTTCAAAAGCTTCGTCTTCCAAAGACTCAAAAGTAGCAAGAGATTCTTCGATCTCTTCTGCTTCAAAGCCAGCTTCTTCCAAGGAAGCTTTGCGTTTCATCATAGCTTCTTTTTTCTTCATTAAAGCCACTTCCTTCATGGCCTCAGCCAATTCGGTTGTGGAAGTGTTAAGCTGATCTTCGAGTTCGGCAACACGAGCTTGAGTAGACTTGATAGTCTCGTTAAGCTCATCAATAGTTGCTTGACTTTCTTCAGCTTGTGTTTGAAAAGCCTCAACCGTCGAAGCAAGCTCTTTATCTTTTGCTTCTTCAATCTTTGCTTTAATAGCTTCGTTTTCAGCCTTTGCAGCTTCAAGTTGCGTTTTAAGTTCAGCAACCTGATTTGTCAAAACATCGGACATGTTAAAATCTCCTATAGAAAGGTTAGAATTCATCTCTTGTACATTAAATTGTGCGGTACTCTTACTATTCAATATAACGCTTCTTGGGTTGGCCGGTTTTGCAACCAGTCCTTTGCCAGAAAAGGCTATATTAGATAATGCCCGCCCGATTTTATATCCTTCATACTCACCTGTGCCTCCATAAACTCTTAGGTGTTTTGTCAAAAAAGCAGATTCTTCACTTCTGGCTAATAATTTTGAATCACCGTCTGGCCCCTGTAAGGCATAATCGAATCCAGAAAAAAGACATTCCATAGAAACAAACCATTTGCCTTCCTGAATTTCGGAAATGATTTTCTGCATCCTGTCTTTGTTTTCTTCGTTTGTCCAGCTGTTGTATAGGACCGCCTGTGTTATGATATCAAAATCTTCAGGCATTTCTTCGTTATCTGCAACAGCTTTTCCATCCTTAGTTAAAACATAACTTCCAGTAATATGTCCAATGATATCATTTTCATCGTGCATAAAATTAAACTGCTTATCTTCAGGAGTATTTCTAGCCTCCCAAGTAGCTCTGGTGAGAAAAACGTCATCGTTCTTATTCCAGCCACATGAAACTAATACAGACTCAATGTAATGAAGATCTATCTGATCTTTATTCTCTGCTATTACCTTATCTATGATTTTAGAATTAGGTTTAGGGAGAGAGTCTGGAGCATACGTGTTAACTGTAGCTTCAGAACAATACGCAACGCTGGCGGTACTTTTTACAAGCTCACCAATACCGTCTTCTATTTCTTTTTTATAAATTTTTATAGTCATATTTGAACCTCACAGAATTATACACAAAAATTATTATTTTTTGCAAAAAACCCTGAATTAGTGATAGAAAAACTCTACAAAAGCACCGACAACCGCCTTTTTGTAACTATCCATAGTCATAGAGTCAAGAGTAATACTTTTGTTTTTTAAGTGAGATTTAAATTGTTTATTGTAAGATTTTTGGCTAAGTGCCTTAAAGATAGAGTCGTTATCTACCGACGAGAGAGGCTCTAGTTTTGTGAGCACATCTATCTTAAGATCTTCTAATTCAGAGGCTTCAGCTTTCGTTAGCTGTCTCATGTTCGACTTTTCTTTTGTGCCCAAGTAGGCCTTTGAAAGCACGGATAGTGAATCGAATGTTGAGGAAGCCCAAACAATCATATCTGCTAAACCGGGTGTTGACTTTGGAGTCTCAACCCTTTTCTTTCTAGGTTCCTCGTCTTTTTTAAAGGGAGGTCTGCCGTTTTCTTGAATTTTAGGTACCACTCCCTCTTTTTGCGGTTTTCTGTTTTCTTTGTCCTCATCTACTTTAGCCTGTTTGTCCATCTTTTCGAGATCCTTCTTATGGTTAGCATTATGGAATGGGCTTGCTTTGTCGGGAAGCTTTTCCTTATTCCTATCCTTAGATTCTCTTTGCAAACGCATCTTTTCAACAGATGGTATTTCTTTAAATCTTTCTAGGATGGTCTCATGGCTAATGATATCCCTGTCAGCCAACTGAATAAGCAGGTTCTTCTCGGCTGCTTCGTCTGACAAGCTCATCTGATCAAAAACAACATGTGCTGGTTTTCTAAAGCCCATAGCTTTTCTGATAAATTCTACTTCCTTTTGCCAGAACTTTGTTAGCTGATCTCTTCCGTATTGAAGTCTCTCAACCATAGTTTTAAGGGATATAAAATTATTTGTAAACCCTCCGCCGTTTCCAGCCATACCCGTAAGGGTTGGGGGAACGCCCAAACCGGCATAGATACTGTTTAATACAGATTGATACTTTTCAGAGCCTAGGAACTTATAAACCTGACTATTAGATTCTGTGTATGTAAGCTCTGGACCCCAAACCAACTCCATAGTTCCGCCACCAACATTACTAGCTAATATGTTTCTAAGTTTATTGATTGCGTTTTTATTTGGTAATATTTTATGGTCTAAGCTACCTAAAGTCCAAAGTCTGATATTAGATATTGCACCATCTAATGCGGATAAGTCCGCTAAACGCATTTTCTCTAACATTATAATGTCATCAAGAATTGCGTATACTAGCGGGTGTGCCCATTGTTGCCAGTCGTCTTTCTTGTAGTAAAATACGGATAAGCGTTCTGGATCTAGGGTTATTTTTCTGTCGCCTCGTTTGATGGCGTCTTTTACGTTTGTTGGTAGTGTTTCTAGAACCTTTGCGGGGATCGCACCATCTTTAAAATTGTCGAAGAAGCTGTTGGCGGTTAATTGAAAATTTTTCCTACCTAAGAATAAGTTAACTTCGCCGTTTTTCATATCGACGGTTAGTGGGTTAAAGAAGTTGTATCTCCAAGGCACAACTGATTTTTCTATGTTTGGAAGCTCTAGAGTTATATCACTACCCAGAGATTTAATATATTTGTTAATCTCGGGCGTGATGTTGGCATAGCTCTTGTAGAGAAAAACCTGCCCAGTTCTATAAAGATTGTTAAGGAATCTCTCTGATCGCTCTTTACCATCTATTTTTCTAAACCACTGCTGAAAGAATTTTTCTACGCTTTTGTTTTCGTGTACTATATTAATACCTTGGCTACCAAAGTCGCCCATGAGATCAATAATGTTTCTTACAATACCAACCTTATCGTAGGCGTCCATGCACATTTTAATAATGCGTTTTTGACGCTTGGGAACCTGCTCTTCAGTTCTAAAGGCATAGTAGTCTTGAGAAGTAAAACCGGGTCGGACAGACCTGTTTGGTTCTATATCTAAAAAGTCTCTATGGTAAGCACGCGATATGCCGTCGTACGACTCTATTGAGTCAGAGAATTGCTCAAAAGCTTTAGCTTTATCGCTACTATCGTTTTCGTTCCATGTTATAAAAGAATCGTCTGACATTTAGTGTTCCTATCAACAGTTGGATTGTAATTGGATTGTTAATAGATTATACACAAAAAAGATTAATAAATGCCATTCATACCATCTGTGAACCAGTTTGGGCCAGAGTAGTCTTCTCCGGTTTTGTCTTTAGATTTTTCTAGCGTTGCGAAACCACCGTAGAAATTGTAGATTGTTGCCTCCGGCATTCTTGATAAGGTTCTAGCGGCCATATTAGCCATAAGTAAAGAAGAGTAACGGTCTTTTCTTAGCTTACCCTTTTTACCGGTTCCTATAACTGTTTCTGGTGTGTCCCACTTATCTCTACCTGTGGCCGTCTGAGTGATTTGAATCATAGTCAATTCGTCTTTAAGATCCTCAATTTCCATAACACACTGCTCTAACGTATCATAGTTTCTACCTTTTAGTCCATCCTCGACATTTGCTATTCCTAAGCTTACGGAGTCAAACATTGGGAATAAAAGAACCTTGTCCTCAAAATCTTTTCTCATTCCATGATTTGCTTCAGCTAACCAGTCATACTTGGAAAATTGACACATCTCAAGTATGTGTAGCCCTCTGTGGTCATCTGTATCTTTTGGCTTATCATCATCTATAACTGGCCAGATGGGTAACTCTCCATCTTGGATCTTGTCTTGATCGTGTAGGGATTCCATGACAGCAATTCCTCCACCACCAGCATCCATAGCGATGTGTATACATGGGAATATCTTCATTAGATCTCTGATTTTTCTAGCACAGTAGGCGTAGAAATCGCTCTCTGAGGAAAAACCGCTCTTCACCTTTTCTTTGTGTTCCGACCTGTTTGTAGTCCAGCAGTGAACAATTCTTCTGTGGTCGCCATTAACCTCTAAAACTACTATGCTAAAATTATCAACTTCTGATGCGGGGTCAACACCAAATATATACTTTTTATTTATGTCCCCCCTTAGCTGTGCCTGAAAACATATTTGTTCACCTTTTGAGTCTTTTACGGAGTCTGTATCATTCGTAACACAACTTTCTATTAGAGTACGCTTAAAGAAGCCCTGAGAATCACGTGTAAAGCACGCTCCGAACTCCATTTGATATATTCCAGCATGAACCGTCGCCTTTGATCTAGCAACCTGTGAGGCATCCATGAAGCCTTCTGGTAAAAGCTCGTAAGGAACTCTGATTATGGAGTAGTCCCTCCAGTCAAAATCTTTAGGTGGGTCTTCTCCAAATATTTCTCTCAACCTGTTTAATCTTCCCTGACTTTTAATTATTGATTTCCACTTCTTCCAGTATACTGCAAAATGGTTAAAATCATAATAGGCTGTACCGCTTAATATAATTTGGTTGTCTTTCTTTTCTAGTACAGAGTCACTCTCTTCCTCTAGCTCAACCCCCAACTCTTGGGCTTTTTTTCTTGCTGCTATCTTCTTTACGTTCTCTATGGGATCAGAACTAACAGCAGCAAAGCCAGCAACAACAGTTTCAAAGATATCTCTGGGGATCGAAGCAAACTCGTCACTAATAATATCATTGGCTCTTTGACCTCTAATTTTTTGTCCATCACCTAAAGGTAAACATGTTACTCTAGAGTTATTTATCCTCATAACACAACGATCAACATCTCTTCTGGGACCACTGTTAGAGTCACACATACTTCTCAGAATTGGAGAATTGTTCCAAATTGTTTCCATATATTCAAAAAGCACCTTCGACTGTCGGAATGCAGCACCAACTACAACGACTTTTCTTTCGGGCAAAAGCAAGGCTCTGATCATGGCGTACAGTGATAATATAAATGATTTACCAAAACCACGACTAGCGATGAGCATGGGGAATCTTCTGTTCCACATCTCGCATAAGAAAAGTGCTTGAGATGGTAGAATGTTTATATTAAAAACATGTTTACATAAAAAGGAAAAATACTCTGGCCTAGTCATGAGCCAAAGCATCTTAAGGTGAAAGTCGTCGTCGTTAAAATTAACAAGCTTGAACGGATTAAAAAGATTTTTTTCTTTTATATCTAGGTTCAACCAAGCTTCATCGATATTTTTCAAATCAGTCATACTATTTTAAACTATTGATTGTTTGACATTTTCTTGTTTTTAATACACAGTCTGCAAATCCGTAGAAGACTGCTTCATTAGGATCTAAGTACCAGTCGCCATCTTTCAACTTTCTTTTTAGATAATTTTTAACTTTATCTTCCGTTATATCTGTATACTGATCCTTGAAGTATTTCCCTTCAGAGCAAACTTCTGAATATATATCTAACATCTTTTCGGTTTGTCTTTTCTCAAAAGCTGCACCCTTCTGAACATCCAAGTAATTCCCAGAATACCCGCTAGAACCAAAGTGACACATAAAATACGAGTTTGGTGTCATAACTCTCTTATCGGCAGCTTGCAGTATGATACTACTCATTGACTCGGCTTGGCCGTAAGCGATTATCGTGACGTATGAATCACATAATAATATGGAATCATAGATAGTCATTCCATCATTCCAGTTTCCACCTACGCTGTGCATGTGAATTATTATGGGGTCTTTGGATAGATTATCTAACATTCTTATGTTTTTGTAGAATGAAGCAGCCATTTTATGGTCTACTCCAGGATCTTCATCGTTATTAGCTATATAGCTGTGAAGAAACAGTTCTCTATTTTTTATATCTATGCCGTAAGAATTTATATCTGAAATCATATCTACGTTTACTGTCACTTTTTTCTCCCGATAGAGTAGTATTCGTTTACACGTTTTAATATACTGCTAACTACAAGTTTTGCGTTTTTCTTACTTCCGCAAAATATAACGTGTATATCGTCGTACATTTGAAATTCTATCAGCATTTTTAGTATGTATTTATTAGTTATCTTAAGAGAGTTCCAGTTTTCTTCCGGTATGTCTGACCTTTCTGGAAAGTCCATTACATCCTCTAGAGAAAATTCTAAAACTAAAAATTTGAAAGGAAACTCTTTCATCCTTTCTATCTCACGCATAAACCGGTGTTTGTCCTTACCTAGATTAATTGCGAGTTCTGATATTCTACCTTTTCTTTCTATACAGACTTTATCTTCTAGGCCTTCTAGAGAATAATCTCCTGTATCTAATTTTCTAACAACCATACCAGCACAAGCGTGGTACCTACTATTAAATTTTTCAAACGTATACCCATCTTGTTCTCTACTGTCTTTGATGACTGTATATGCTGGTGCTTTAGACATTTTTCTCTCTCACTATTTGATGAAATAAGGACTCATAAAAAGTTTCGTTGTTAGTAACCTCTTTATGGCAACCGTAACAAAGGGTAATCCCATTGTCTACTTCAAATCTAAGTGTAGAGGCAGAAGACCATTTTTGGATGTGGTGTACTTGTAAGCTCTTTTTCCTTTTACAGTTTGGCATCTGGCATTTATATTTATCTCTAGCCAGAACTCTCTTTCTCCACTCTGCGTAGACTGGGTCGTTATAGTTTCTAGGCATCTTTAGGTCTCACTTTTGTTATGCGTATATCATGTAACACGTCTTTTAATAAAAGAGCGGTAGTCGCTGTTTCCTTTTGTTTTAATATTATATCTGAAAATCTGCACATAGTGAAGTAACAGGCGTCATCTGGATTTCCTGCCTCCGTAAAAACAGTGGGGCAAAGGGAATTAAATTCTCCAAGTCTAAATTCTTTCAGTCTAGCAATTACTAATGTTAGATCTAATGTCACGTTATAAATTATCATTAATTCTCTACATCGTGCTTAACCATCATTTTAACAAGATCTTCAAAAGAATGATTTGGCTTCCAGCCTAATTTTTCCATAGCCTTGTCGTTGCATCCCCTGAGATAGTCTACCTCTGCTGGTCTGTAAAACTCTGGGTCTTGTACTACATATTCAGACCAGTCATCAATACCCACATGTAAAAACGCTACGTCTAGGAACTCGCGAATCGTATGAGTTTTACCAGTGCAGATGACATAATCATCTGGACTTTCCTGCTGGAGCATCATCCACATGGCTTCCACGTAATCTCCCGCATACCCCCAATCTCGAAATGCTTCCAAGTTGCCTAGACGCAGCTTTGGAAATTCTGGATCGCGTCCACTTTTAATAAAGTCTCCGATCCATTTTGTAATCTTTCTAGTTACAAAAGTCTCACCCCTTCTCGGACCTTCGTGATTAAATAAAATTCCGGCACTCGCATGTATTCCGTGACCTTCTCTTACTAGTCTTGTCATGTAGTGAGCGGCACATTTTGCAATCGCATATGGCGACTGAGGTAAAAATTTTGTTTCTTCATCTTGATATTTGCTTCCCGATGATAATTCGTCGTAGTTTTTACCATACATCTCACTGCTACTAGCTTGGTAAAATCTAGTCTGTAACATATCGAGATCAATCATGCTTTGTAGAATATTGAGACAACCCTTTCCCGTTATATCCCAAGTCAGTGCTGGTTGCTTAAATGACACGGCGACGTGAGACTGAGCTGCTAGGTTGTAGATTTCATCTACATGAACGTATTCTTTAAGTATTCTTGAAACGCTAAATGCGTCCGTTATGTCTCCTTGAACCAAAATAAAGTTTTCATTATTGAGGATATGTCTAATTCTATCTGTGTTGTCTGTACTGGAACGCCTAGACACTCCTACGACCTTGTAGTTTTTTTCTAGTAGTAAATCTGCAAGGTGGCTTCCGTCCTGTCCGGTAACGCCAAAAATAATAGCTGTTTTCATTTTAGTCCTGTTCCTTTTAGTCTTTAACTGTTTCGGGTGTTAGAAATGGTTGATCTACCATCTCATCCGTATATTTGTGGTATTGTGCTAGTCTTTCTTTTTCCTTGTTCATTGCTAATCTCATTTTTTCCATCTCAAGACCATAAGCATTTGTTACTTCCGGATTAGCTACAAGATACGACATCCAACTAGTAAAGTTCTGTTTACTATCTTCTAATCTTTTAACTCGTTGCTCACGGGTCGCCTTCATTTCCTTTAACATCGAGTTCTTCTTTGTTTGTAAATCTCTGTAGTCACGATTCAAAGACTCCTGTGAGGCCTTCAGAGAGGCCACCTGACGCTCCATATTAAACAAGGCGTCTTTGTCTACCTGATCTGGATCACGCTGTCTCTCGCTTAATATGAGGGCTTCTAGGGCTGATATCTGCTCGATGTTCTCTTTGTTGTGCTTGAGTGCCCTATTCATTAGCAATTCTAGCTTAATTAGGTCAACAACTTGTAGTTCTTCGGTGGGAATCACATCATCTTTAAACTGTGAGATGATTCTTGCCCAGTGGTATTGGAATAATTCAAGCTCGTCGTCGGTAAATTGCTGTTTTAGCTCTGTCCAATACGGTCTAAAGGTTAAATCGTACTTGGCTTTTTCTACATCGCCCTGATCTTCCATCCAAATTGGACGCTCAAACTCGCCCTTGGCAACATTTCTCTTGATTAAATCCAAAACACTGTCAGGATCTCGGTTTAGTTCGGTTGCTATTCGGTTTGCACCGGTATCAATATTCTCTTTTATGAATTTTATCTCGTCTTTAGAGAATCTACCCTTCTTCATGGTAACCGTGTTCCTGTAAAATATCTATAATTATATTTGTGATCTCTTCTCTTCGTTGTTTCGTAATATAAACATCATTAATCATCTTGAGATAATCCATTCTCATGTTGGCTGGTAGGTATTTATTAATAGCATCAACCATTTCTTCCTTTTGTATATGATCGTATGATATAGAAAGTTTATTTTCTTCGTCTACTATGTAGTCCTCGTATTCCAACTGAGCCGGTTGGTAAACTTTTTGTCTCTCTGTGTTCTCAGAACCTAAAAAGTGATTGTCTCTCACGAAATTTTTAAGTCGATTAGATAGATTTACACTCAGGAAGTTTTCCAAAGGGCGAATTCCATCATATCTGTTTAGGGCTTCCATACAAATAATGAAAGATTCCTGTTTTATGTCATCAACTGTATATCCATAAAAGGTATATCTAGGTGATATTCTATTACAGACAATATTTATTTGATCTATAACCTGTTGTTCAGTCATTCCTTTGGGTAATTTCATGTTAGTCCTCCCATTTTAGAGTTTTCCACTCTGTTCCATCGTATACTTCAAGCTTGCTTTTGATTTCGTTGAAGATAACTGTTCCTTTTTTGACTCTAGAGGGCCGAGTTTTTAATGGTTTAATAGAAATAGGGCCAGTTGATATGTTAGCACTACTTCTAGATATAAATTTAACCAAGTCTTGAGGGCTAAATTTAATTAAGTGACCATCTAGGGAGCATAATATACCCTCATCGGTGAGTTTTACATACCCACCATTGTAGAAAAGTGTGTTTTGTATGAGATGAGAGTCTAAAGGGTCTGTTTGGAAGACTGATATAAGCAGGTTTGAGTCTTCTTCAAAGAAGCCTTGGTTTATTTCGTTGTCATTTTGGGGTGGAACTCTTCCAGAATCTTGATTTTGGTAGAAAATAGCGGACTCTCTAAGTAAAATTACTTGATCGTCCTCTTTGGTTAGTCTACCTAACCCCACTTCCCCGTGAGTACCACTATCTGTTTCGATTTCTTTGCCAAAACAAAAGGCTGAATACATAAATTCAGTGTCTAAACCCACAATATCCTGTAGGCAGTGGTCTTTTATACACTCTGTGTCTTCAGAATAATAGGGGTGCTTTAGGTCATCAAAGCAGCAAGCGTCTATTATAACTTTTTCTTGCTTAATCTTCGCAGGGCTGATCCCCAGCGGCAGTGTTTTCAGAGTCGTCATTTAAAATATCCTGTAAGTTCTTGTCTTCCTTCTTCAAATCTTCGGCCACAGACTTCTGTAGCGATGCTGTCGCCTTGCAGCAAGTCACAGATTCACATTTCGTTGGATTTTTTTTGTCACCATTAATTTTTTCAGTCATTTTTTGTTCCATATCTTAGTGCTTGTTACTGTCTCTCCATCCTATTATACACAGAAGAGGGCAAAATTCCAAAAAACGTTTTGCTAAAACTTGTAAAAAGAGCTAGAATATAGTAGATCAATGGTTGAAAAGTGATCAGATTCAGCAAATATTTGTATAAAGTGAATAATTGGGCTGTAGCCTCACCTAAGTCCAGCTGAATTAGGAAGTTACCGGCGAGTTTCCAAGGACTCCAAGGTTAGGCAAAATTGAAATCTAGGCTCTGTGTGACCAACCAACCTAGACCTGTAAAGGCCTCAAGGCAAATTTATTGAGTGAGTGTAAAGAAATTAGTGTTGAAGACCTAACTGCTTCCTATCTCAACTAAAGTGCTTGTAATATCTTTACAGGTATAAATGGTCTTGGTATGTAATAACAAAATAGGGAGAAGTTATGAGAATCGGTATTATTGGTAGAGGTTTTGTTGGTGGTTCTATGGAAAAGTTCCTCATCGAAAACTCTCATCATTCAATAGAAGCGTTTGATGCAAGAGACGGCGACATTTCAGAGGGTTATAATCGCGTTGTAACACGCTCAGAGTTAATTTATGTGGCAGTTCCGACGCCTATGGATAAAAATGGTAAGTGTCATACGGGAATATTAGAGCAAAGTTTAGGATTGATCAGCGATTTGTCAGAAAATAGGGTAGACAAGCCCATCGTTTTAATAAAATCAACTATGTCACCGGGAACTTCAGAGCGACTCAAAAAAGAATTTAGTAATATTGTGATTGTAACAAACCCTGAGTTCCTCACAGAGCGAAATGCTTACGAAGACCTACGCAATGCCAAGTATCATGTTTTAGGGCTTCCAGAGGGCGACTCAGAGTCCTTAAGGGGCATATTCCAAAGATATCATGAGTCATTGTGGGTGGGGTGTGAATGTATATTTGTATCAAACACAGAGGCAGAGCTAATAAAGTATACAATCAACAGTTATCTTTCGGTTAGGGTGACCTTTGCGAATCATATGTATCAACTTAGTGAATCTTTAGGTATTGATTACAATAAATTTATAGGGGCAGCGAACCAAACAGACTCTAGATTGGGAGGGTCACACTGGAATGTACCGGGACCTGACGGTCAATTGGGGTTTGGGGGCAAGTGTTTTCCAAAAGATTTAAATGGTATGATTACTCTTTTTGCAGAACAGGGCGTCGATTGTCCTTTATTAGAAGCAGCGTGGAGCTACAACCTCTCTGTTAGGGAAGATCAAGACTGGAAGCGTATCTATGGGGCACAAGTCGATTCTACGGACTAATACCTATTTACTTTAATGGTGTGGTTTAGGTAAGACAACCCTAGAGAGTGCTCCGAATTGTGACTGAACCACCTAGGGCTTTTTTCTTATTGAAAAGTAGATTGACATCGAAGATAAAACACCCACCACATAAGCTGGGGGGGCCCGGATCAGATTTTTTCTGTTTTTTTTCAGAATTATTTCAGTTTACTATTGACAAGTGCCGATCTTTATGATATACTTAAAGCATAACAAACAACAACGAAAGGTTAACTATGACAATCATCGCAACAACAATCGTAACAATCGGCACAGTAACAGCTTTCGCAGGTTTAATCGGACACATAATTTATTTTAATATTCTTGGAAAATAATTAAAGATTGCTATTGACTTTTGCCGATATATATAATATACTTAAGACATAACAATTAAACAACGTTCTCGAAAGGAACACAACATGACTCGCAACGAAGCTAAACTGAAACTGTTCACGACTAACCGACAAATTGAAGCGAAAGTCAACGAACACGCCAACGCACGTTCACGCTATAAGAAAACTGAGATAATGAACGAATTGGAAGTGCTTTGGGCTAGAAAAGATATTCTAAAAAATATCATGAATAGTTAAAGAAACCACTTGACAAACGCCGATAAGTATGGTATACTTAAAGCATAACACACAACAGTCATTCACGAAAGGTAACAATATGACTAACAAAAAAAACTTTGACGTTCTGGCTATACACCCAGTAACAGGTCGAGAAACTACATTCTGCACTGTTGGGCAGGATTCGCTATTCACCAACGAACACGGTGAAACCCGCTTCCGTTACAATCATTATCATAATGACGTTGAGACTATCAGCGTTACGGAAGTACCGCAATCCAAGATGGACGCTATGCGTCGATACTTCGAGAAGTACGGAACCGCCAACGAGTAGATGGGTAGCGTGTAGCTATT
>CEUY01110345.1_pt1 | contig 27780 bp, 28 predicted proteins | sample 361481 | NCBI WGS metagenome assembly CEUY01 (sample SAMEA2622737, study PRJEB7988) | marine metagenome | isolation source: saline water (ENVO:00002010), including | reverse complement strand
TATCCAATTATAGATATTATTGGCCATTCAGATATTGCTCCTAAAAGGAAAACGGATCCAGGACCACATTTTGACTGGTGTTATTTTGAGAAGGCCTTGCTTATTGCTAAGCAGGGGTAGAATTTATTTAATATGTTTAGAGCTACAAATAAAATTACTGGCTATAAAGATAAATGTAGTTACTGGTAGAGTAGAATAAACTACAATTAATTTATTATTTATTCTACACCTTGGTCTAATAAGTATTCTTCATAGCTTCCTTTAAAATCAATGATACCATCTGGTCTCATATCAATGATACGAGTTGCAAGTGAGGAAACAAACTCCCTATCATGAGAGACAAAAATTAATGTGCCTGAGTATTTTTCTAAAGCCGTATTGAGTGATTCAATAGATTCCATATCAAGGTGGTTAGTTGGTTCATCCATAAGTAATATATTAGCTTTCTCAAGCATGAGTTTTCCAAATAGCATACGCCCTTGCTCCCCACCTGAAATTACTTTCACCGATTTATTGACCTCATCACCTGAGAATAGCAATCTACCTAATACGCTACGTACGTCTTGATCATCATCGGTTATTTGCCTCCATTGTGTCATCCATTTTGTAAGAGACAAATTGACCTCAAAGTCTGTAGCATGATCTTGTTTAAAGTGACTATGGCGGGCTTTTTCTGCCCATTTAATTTTTCCCTCATCTGGCTCAAGTTCACCAGATAAAGACTTTAATAATGTAGTTTTACCTATACCATTAGGCCCTATAATGGCAATTTTCTCACCTGCCTCAATATTTATGCTAAATTTCTTAAAGATTGCTTTTTTCATCCCGGAAAAATGCTTACTAATGCTTTGTACTGAAACAGCCAATCGATATAATTTATCTTTTTCATCTACCTCAAAACGGATATAGGGATATTGGCGGCTGGAAGGCTTAACATCTTCTAATTTTATTTTTTCTATTTGCTTTGCCCGGCTTGTTGCCTGCCTTGCTTTTGAAGCATTAGCTGAGAAACGACTTACAAAAGACTGTAATTCAGCTATTTGAGATTTCTTTTTTGCGTTATCAGAGAGCATGCGCTGCCTGACTTGAGTTGACGCTGTCATATAAGCATCATAATTACCCGGATAGACACGGATTTCACCATAATCTAAATCAGCCATATGTGTGCATACACTATTTAGGAAATGCCGGTCATGTGAGATGATTATGATGGTACTTTTACTGGCATTAATTATATGTTCTAACCATCTAATTGTATTGATATCAAGATTGTTGGTCGGCTCATCTAATAGTAATATTTCTGGATTAGAGAATAAAGCTTGCGCAAGTAATACACGTAATTTTAAGCCAGGAGCAACTTTGTTCATTAGTTCCTGATGCTGTTTTAATGGTATACCAACTCCTAATAATAATTCGCCAGCACGAGCTTCTGCTGAATACCCATCAAGCTCACCAAATCGAGTCTCAAGCTCAGCTGCAAGCATATAATCTGATTCATTAGCATCTGGGTTTGCATAGATCGCATCGCGCTCTTCCTTTACACGCCATAATTCATCATGCCCCATCATTACAGTATCTAATACAAGGAATTTCTCAAAACCAAATTGGTCTTGACGAAGTTTTCCTACGCGAGCATTTATATCTACACTAACACTGCCAGAAGTCTGATTAAGATCACCTCCCAGGATCTTCATAAAGGTTGATTTCCCGCAGCCGTTTGCACCAATTAGGCCGTAGCGATTACCGTCCCCAAATTTTACTGAAACATTTTCAAATAATGGCTTGGCACCAAACTGCATGGTAATATTAGCAGTACTAATCAAAACTTCCCCTCATTCCTTAGAAATCTAATATAAAAAAAATGACATTTTATATTGTTTTAACCGCAATTCCGAGGTTCTCTTTATATAAATATATTTTTAGGGGCTATTCTAGTTTTTTCTAAGGTATAGATCTGATAATATTTTTTATGATTATGCAGTATGCCATTCCTATATAGGATGCTTACAATTGCAATTGATGATAGAAAATTTGAATGGGATTGGGTTAAACAGGGATGCTGATGCATCCATAAATCATGTATCATTATATTTTCAAAATTATCTATTAGGATCTATGAAAGCTACTTTCCTTGAATTTGAACAGCCTATTGCTGAGATAGAAGCAAAAATTGAGGAGTTACATTTTGTTCAGGATGGCTCTGATGTAGATGTGTCTGATGAGATAACACGTCTTAAGAAAAAAAGCCAAATACTTCTTAAAAAGATATATGAAAAACTTACTCCTTGGCAAATATCGCAAGTAGGGAGACATCCACAGCGTCCTTATACTTCAGATTATATAGAGCATCTATTTACTAATTATGAAGAGTTGCACGGAGATCGAAATTTTGCAGATGACCCTGCAATTATTGGTGGTTTAGCTCGCTTTAACGGGCAGTCAGTTATGGTTATAGGGCATCAAAAAGGTCGTGATACTAAAGAAAAAATCTATCGTAATTTTGGCATGCCTAAACCAGAGGGCTATCGTAAGGCTTTACGTTTTATGCAGTTAGCAGAGAAATTTTCTATACCAGTAATTACATTTGTTGATACACCAGGCGCATATCCAGGAATCGGAGCCGAAGAGAGAGGGCAATCAGAAGCAATTGGCCGAAATTTGTTTGTATTATCTGAATTGAAGGTGCCAGTAATTTGCACTATTATTGGAGAAGGAGGGTCAGGCGGGGCTCTTGCTGTGGCAGTAGGTGATGTAGTGAATATGTTGCAATATGCAACATATTCTGTAATTTCTCCTGAAGGCTGCGCTTCAATTTTATGGAAAAGTGCTGATAAGGCTGAAGAAGCCGCCAAAATTATGGGTATTACAGCTTCAAGACTAAAAGCGATAGGACTAATTGACCAAATTATTGATGAACCACTTGGTGGTGCTCACCGAGACTATTCCTCAATAATGAAATCAGTAAGTGAATCATTACAAGAGTCTCTTGAGAATTTGCATGGCACCCCCTCAGAGGAATTGCTTGATAAACGTTATAAGCGGCTAACGGAATATGGTAAATTTAAAGAAGTCGCAGTTAAATAGCATCTCTAATCGTGTCAAAAATATATTACACGAACGGATTCAACAAGAAGATCATTTAATTTTAGGATTGAGTGGTGGGGTAGATTCAGTTGTTTTATTGAATATCCTTATATCTTTTTCTCTTAAATTCAGGTTTACCCTTACTGCTTTACACGTTAATCATGGCATTAGTCCTAATGCAGAAAAATGGGAGAATTTTTGTCTTGATTTATGTAGTACACATAATATTCCAATTAAATTAGTTAAGTTAAAGATAAATAAATTATCTGGCATCAGTCCTGAAGCTAATGCACGATATGCACGCTATAAAGAATTTGAGAATTTAAAGGCTGATTATGTGATATTGGCTCAGCATTTAGATGATCAGGCCGAAACCTTGTTATTACAAATGATACGGGGTGCAGGGGTAAAAGGATTAAGCGCAATGCCTGTAATTAGAGATCAAATACCAAGAGATGGGGACCAGGGTTTTGTTTTGAGGCCACAAATACTTCGTCCGCTATTAAATGTATCCCGTAATGAGATTGAAGATTATGCAAGAGAGTACAAGTTAAGCTGGGTTAAGGATGAAAGCAATAATGATATATCTTTTTCTAGAAATTTTTTGCGACATAAAATTTTTCCTTTATTAGAAACAAAATTTCCTGCTTATCGAACTACTTTTTTACGCACTAGTCATCATATGGCCGAGGCAAATAGCTTACTAGATGACTTGGCAAGACTTGATAGTAAGAAATGTATTATTTCAGATCGCATTGAGATTAGAAAATTTCAAGAATTGAATTTCTTGCGTGCTAAAAATTTGTTACGTTATGATCTTGTGCGGCGTGGTATGACTCTTCCAAGTACAGCGAAATTAGAAGATATGATTCGGCAATTATTTACTTCTAAATTAGATACTAAATTACATATTATTTTTGGAGATAATGAGATTCGTACCTATAGAGGGAGTATATATGTAAAGAGGGCACATAAATCCCCAAATAAAGAGTTGAAGATTTTATGGAATGGTGAAAAGAAAATAGAAATTACTGAAAAAGGAGATTCAGTGAGATTTCTACGAGAAAAGGGAAAAGGAATAAACCTACAGAAACTAAAGAAAGAACCAATCATTATTCGTTTCCGGTCAGGAGGTGAACGTATGCGTCCAGATTTTAATCGGCCTCGACGAAGTCTTAAGAATTTGTTTCAAGAGAAATCTCTTCCTCAATGGGAAAGGGAATCATTGCCTCTACTTTTTAGTGGAGAGCATCTGGTATGGGCACCTGGGATTGGTATTGATTGTGCCTTTCAGGCTAGGGATTCTGATTTAGGCTTAATAGTAAGTTGGCATCCAAATACTGAATAATTATTTTTATAATGGTTAAATCAAAATCAATTTATTCTTGTGTTGAATGTGGTGGTAGGGTTCTAAAGTGGCAGGGGCAATGCCCTCACTGTCATTTATGGAATACTCTTGTAGAAGCAGTAGCAGAAAAGAATTCTACGCGCTTTAATTATACAAATGAAATTAGTAGAGTACAGAATATTGAGAAAATAAAAATTGGAGAAGAGCCTCGTTATTCTACTGGAATAGCTGAACTTGATCGGGTATTAGGTGGCGGTTTGGTAGACGGGGGCGTAATTTTATTAGGTGGTGATCCTGGAATTGGAAAATCTACTTTATTATTGCAAGCACTTTGTTATTCTTCTTGTGATCGAGCGGTATTGTATGTAAGTGGTGAAGAGTCAGCAAGCCAGATTGCGTTACGTGCAAAACGGTTATCGCTTGCAACAAAGAAAGTGCATTTATTAACTGAAATTCAGCTTGATAGAATTCAGGAAGTTTTAGGTAAAGAAAAGCCAAATGTGGCGGTAATTGATTCTATCCAAACAATTTACTCTGAATCATTGCAATCTGCCCCCGGATCTGTTGCTCAAGTTCGTGAGTGTGCTGCTCAATTAACACGAATAGCGAAGGCAAGTGGAATTTGTATTATTTTAGTAGGGCATGTTACAAAGGAAGGAACCCTTGCTGGACCTCGTGTGCTTGAGCATATGGTTGATACTGTGCTTTATTTTGAAGGTGACGCTCAATCCAGTTTTCGTTTAATTCGAGCTATTAAGAATAGATTTGGTGCTGTTAATGAATTAGGTGTCTTTGCAATGACTGAGAAAGGATTACGTGAAGTAAGTAATCCATCAGCCTTATTTCTTTCTCACCATGAAGAAAAAGTTCCAGGTTCATGTGTGATGGTTACTCAGGAGGGAACTCGTCCATTATTAGTTGAAGTACAGGCACTAGTTGATAAGTCTCAGGCATTAAATCCTAGACGCTTAAGTGTTGGTTTGGAGAATAATAGGCTGGCAATGCTGCTAGCAGTTCTGCACCGTCATGTGGGAATTGCATGTTTTGATCAAGATGTATTTGTGAACGCAGTAGGAGGTGTAAGGATTACTGAGCCAGGTGCAGACTTAGCAGTTCTACTAGCTATAGTTTCTTCATTAAAAAACAAACCATTACCAATAAAAATAATTACATTTGGAGAAATTGGCCTAGCAGGAGAGGTTCGTCCTGTACAGAGAGGTCAGGAAAGATTAAAAGAAGCAGCTAAGCTGGGATTTGTTCAAGCTATCATTCCTAAAGCTAATAAACCGAAACATTCAGTTTTTGGCATTGAGATTATACTTGTAGATCGGCTAGAAGATGCAGTTACAGCTATATTCTGAAAAATTATTTAAATTATTAGTTTCAGTGTTGGAGTATGTATGAAATATGAGAGGAAACTTCTGATATTTGGAATCTTCTCTTTATGCATTGTAATAGCCTCGATAATTATGCCACCAACTGCACAGGAAACTCAGTATCACCAGTTCGTAGATCAGCGTAGTTATTTTGGCATACCAAATTTTTTAAATGTTGTTTCTAATATATTTATATTTCTTGCTGGTTTAATCGGATTTATTTTTTTATTGTGTTCTAACAAATTTCTTATACACAAAACTTTTATTCATTTTTCAGAGAGATGGTCTTATATTATTCTATTTTTAAATGTGCTTGTAGCGGGCATTACCTCTGCTTATTATCATTTGGAGCCAGATAATGCTCGATTGATGTGGGATAGGATACCAATAGCTATTGGGATAGTTACTTTTCTTTCAATTACATTGATGGAGCGTATTAGTATAAACTTTGGTTTAATTTTACTTCCTATTCTGACTATATTTGGAATAGGAAGCGTAATATATTGGTATTGTGGGGAACAATATGGTTTAGGCAATCTAAATTATTATATTGTCATACAATTTTATTCTATTCTAGCTATTGCCATACTTGGGAAGTATTTTTCTTCTATATATACTAGAAGTAATGATGTTTATATTGTAGTAATTCTTTATGCCATTGCAAAGCTTGTAGAAATTTTAGATTATGAAATTTATAGTTTAGGGCAAGTAATAAGTGGGCATACAGTTAAGCATTTAATTATAGGGCTAGCAATTTTTTGGATCACATATTCACTTTATAAGCGCAGGCCCGTATAAATTAAAAAGGATATTCGGATGCATCTTTCTGAAGTATATGAGCGAATGGGTGGCAAGGTTGTTTTACAACGCCTTGTAGATTGTTTTTATGATCTTATGGATGAAGACCCAGATTATTTTGCTATACGAAAATTACATCCACAAGAATTATGTAGTTCACGGCAGAAATTATTTATGTTTTTATCTGGTTGGACTGGCGGGCCTTCTTTATATATTGAGAAATATGGAGAACCAAGATTACGTTCCCGGCATTTGCCCTTTCCTATTGGGTCTGTTGAACGTGATCAGTGGTTATCTTGTATGAATAGAGCGATGGATATTATTGGATTAGATTTGCAATTAAAAAAAAGCCTAGCAACTGCATTTGCGCAGACAGCTGATTTTATGCGTAATCAGAGTGAATAGAAAGTCAGATAATTCTCGCTATTTTATTTCTTACAAGGTAAAGATTATTTTGTTTTTGCATAAATGTTAGAGTTCCTATTTTTATTTGAATTATTCTTATTAGCACTATTAAATGAACGATTACGATTTTTGTTATGAATAGACTTTGCGTTACTTTTAAATTTTCTTTTGCTGTTATGGTTATCTATTGAGTAGTTGCTATGATTAGTATATTGGTTCCCATTATAATTTTCATTTTTTTTATTGGCATGACTAGCTGTCCATGAAGTTCTTTGGATATTATAACCATTGGTTTTAATACTATTATAATTTCTATTGGTGCTATAACTATTTAATGTGTCTTTATGGTTATAGTATCGGTTCCCATTCACATCATTATAATTCTCATTGCTAGAATAATTTGAAGGAGAATAGCTATTTTCATTTGTATGGTACTTATATGAGTTGTAATTTCTGCTACTAATTTTGTCTTTTGACCATGAGGATAAACGGCCTTTTTTTCTGGAAATCGTAGGGGTATTTTTAGAAGTTCGATTGATATTAAAACGTGTCTTATTTCTTGGTTCTAGCCCCGGAATGGTATGAGAAGTTATCCGATGTCCTGTATAACGTTCAATCCTTCTTAGGTGAATTTTATCTCTACCTGTAGCAAATGAAACAGCTATTCCTGATGCCCCAGCTCTACCAGTGCGGCCAATACGGTGAACATAATCCTCGGCAAATTTTGGAAGATCAAAATTGATAACATGTGTTATCCCTGCTACATCAATGCCACGTGCTGCTACATCTGTAGCAACAAGTACTTTTAGCCTACCATTACGAAGTTTTGTAATAGTACGAATTCGTTCTCGTTGGCTCTTGTCACCATGTAATGCAGATACAATATGTCCTTGGGATGAAAGGCTATCTGCTAGTACATCAGCATCTTTCTTAGTTGCAGTGAAAACTATGGCTTGTTTTAAATCTATATCGCATAATAAATGAGACAAGAGTTTAATTTTATGTGATATATCTTCTACATGATGTAACCGTTGTTCAATATTGTCTAATTTTGTTTGCTGCGTTGCAATCTGGATGCGTTTTGGTGATTTTAATAAACGATTTGCAATGCTTGTTATTGTGTTATCTAGAGTAGCTGAGAACAATAAAGTCTGATGGTCATTTTTTATAGATGAAGCAATTCTTTCAACATCATTAATAAAACCCATATCAAGCATCCGATCTGCTTCATCTAGAACTAGCATTTTTAAGCGTGAAAAATTTATTTTTCCTCTCTGAATATGGTCAAGTAAACGACCAGGCGTGGCCACAAGAATATCTACCGGCTGAGACAATAATTTATTCTGCAGTGGGTAAGGCATTCCACCAAGTATGCTTACAATTTTAATACGGCGTAAGTATTTTCCATATTTATTAGCAGCTTCTGAAACCTGTAGTGCAAGTTCACGTGTTGGTGTTAATACTAGTATACGGGGTCCACGAGAATTGATTTTAGATGGAGTAGCGAGGTGATGTAGTGCTGGTAATATAAATGCAGCAGTTTTTCCTGTTCCAGTTTGAGCCGATGCCATGATATCGTGGCCAGCTAGTAATTCGGGGATAGCTTTTTTTTGAATTGGTGTTGGTGTGGTATAACCTAATTCCTTAATAGCTTTAATGATATAAGGATGTAGATTGAGATTTTCGAATGGCAAGATAGCTTCCTAAAATAAGAATTAATGTAAAAGTAAGCAGCGGTTATTAGAAATTTGTAAGCAAATATATTATTAACATATATAACATCGCTACTAACCATGGTATGGCATATAAAATTTCCGAGGAAATCTTGGAAATCGAAGAGAGGTAAGGAACGATAACTAAGAGAAAAATTAATAATCAATTTTGTCGATGGGCGGATTATACATCAACCAAGATAACTATTGTGTTTAATTTGAGGTGATTATTTAGGTTAGCCATCCCTATAGAGGACTGCTATAATTCCGCGATTTTATTGTTTGTAAGTAGAGATCATAAATATGGCTCGATCAATTCGTAATATAGCTATTATTGCCCATGTAGATCATGGGAAAACTACATTGGTAGATAAGCTGTTACATCAAGCAGGGTCTTTTGCTGCTCACCAGAATATTGAAGAACGAGTAATGGACTCGAATGATATAGAGCGAGAGCGTGGCATTACTATTTTGTCTAAAAATTGTGCAGTAGAATATGATGGGGTTCATATTAATATTGTAGATACACCGGGGCATGCAGATTTTGGAGGTGAAGTAGAGCGTGTATTGTCAATGGTTGATGGTGTTTTATTACTAGTTGATGCTGTTGAAGGGCCAATGCCACAAACTCGTTTTGTAACAAAAAAAGCATTGGAATTAGGACTGTGCCCGATTGTCGTTGTCAATAAAATTGATCGAGATGGTGCTCGTCCCGATAAGGTAGTAAATTTTACCTTTGATTTATTTGATAAACTTGGCGCTACTGAAGAACAGCTTGATTTTCCAGTGGTTTATGCTTCTGCATTAGATGGATATGCTTCCTTAGAATTAAATCAGCCGCAAGTAGATATGCGCTCATTATTTGATATTGTACTAAAGCATGTCCCTGCTCCAATTGGCAACCCAGATGCGCCACTTCAGTTGCAAATTAGTGCGTTAGATTATTCTAGTTTCGTTGGTCGTATCGGTATAGGTAGAATTAATCGTGGTAGTTTGAAACCAAAGCAGGAAGTAATGATATTGGCAGGGGATAATGTGTCAAAGAAAGATCGAGTGAATCAAGTACAAGGATTTCGTGGCATTGAGCGAGTGCAATTAGATAAAGCTACAGTTGGCGATATAGTGCTAATTAATGGTATTGAAGATCTTTGTATTGGAGCAACTTTGGCTGATATTAATCAGCCTGAAGCAATGCCGATACGCATGGTAGATGAGCCGACATTAACTATGAATTTTCAGGTTAATACATCACCCTTTGCTGGAAAAGAAGGTAAATTTGTTACTAGCAGGCAAATACGAGAGAGGCTAGAAAAGGAATTGCTTACTAATGTAGCTATGAAATTTGAGGATACAAATGAGACAGATATTTTTTTAGTTTCTGGTCGTGGAGAATTACACCTCACAATCTTGCTTGAAAGTATGCGAAGAGAAGGATATGAGCTTGCAGTATCGCGTCCACACGTTGTATTTCGTGAAATTAATAGTGTCAAATGTGAGCCTTTTGAAATGCTTACAATAGATGTAGATGAAGTTAATCAGGGTACGGTCATGGAGGCAATTGGTGTGCGTCGTGGTGATTTACTCGATATGGTTCTTGATGGCCGTGGACGTGTAAGACTTGATTATCGTATACCTGCACGTGGTTTAATTGGCTTTCAATCTGATTTTATGACCATGACGCGTGGTACAGGTATTATGAGCCATGTGTTTGATGAATATGCTCCAGTACGATCTGAAATTCCCTCACGTAGAAATGGTGTATTAATTTCTGGGGAGCAAGGAGATGCAGTGGCTTTTTCATTATGGAAGCTACAAGATAGGGGCCGTATGTTTGTGAGCCCTGGTGATAAGTTGTATAAAGGAATGGTGATAGGTGTTCATAATCGGGATAATGATTTAGTTGTGAATCCTATTAAGGGAAAACAACTAACCAATATACGTGCCTCAGGAACTGATGAGGCTGTTACTTTGACCCCACCAATACAACTTACATTAGAATCTGCAATCCAATTTATCTCTGATGACGAGTTAGTAGAAATTACTCCTAAAAATATACGAATAAGAAAGCGTTTCTTGTCGGAACATGATAGAAAGAGAGCAGCTCGTACTTCATGATCTGGCACATTGTAATTAATTATTAGTATTTTATTTTCAGCAGAATTATTTTTGATATCAAGATTTATTGGTTTTGTAAATTAACTATATATTACATAAATTAATTAGAGTAGCTAATAAGTGCTTCAAATGAGTAAAAAAATACTTTGGTATATTGCGGACCCTATGTGCTCATGGTGTTGGGGATTCTCGCCAATAATAGAAGCAATTAGAGTGAATTATAATAAGGATTTAAAAATTAAACTAATAATGGGTGGATTACGATCTGGGAAGTCAGCGATGGAACCCAAACAACGTGCAGAGATCTTAGGTCATTGGAAATCTGTGAATAATAGAACTGGTCAACCATTTTCTTTTGCAGGAGCCATGCCAGAGGGATTTATATATGATACCGAGCCATCTTGCAGGGGAGTGGTGGCTATGGCCTTAATTAATCCGGATTTAGTATTCCCATTCCTAAAATCAATTCACTTTGCTTTTTATGTTGAGCAGGAAAATGTTACTGATCCTAATGTCTTAGCTTATTTGGCCGGTAAAATAGGTATAGGTACGGAATCATATTTGAAAGTATTTGAATCTGATGAAGCAAAAGATAAAGTTTTGACTCATTTTAAGCAAGTTCGTCAATGGGGCGTACACAGCTTTCCTACCCTATTATCTCAAGATATGGAAGTAGGTTATAGTATTCTTAATAGTGGGTATATTACCCTTGATGCGGTATATCAGAAAATAGATGGGTGGCTTAACACATAGATTATCTTTGTAGTGCCGTAAATCTGTAGTTTCAAGATCATTTGCATTTATCATCCTGCTCCAACTGACCATCCAATTTCTTGTATATATTGTTGAAAAACATCTGATTTTATAATCCAAGCTATTAGTAATGTGGTGCAATATAATAAAAGAATAGTTCCTACTGCCATGAGTGGGTTTATAGTTGAATATTTATTCCATAATTCAATCATACTTAAATCATTTGGTTCATTCTGATTGTAAAGTTCTATAGTGGTCAGAACATGTTCCTGAGCTCTTCTTAGTGCCCTAGAGATGTTTTTTTGATCTGCAGGGTTAAATGGATCTATTTTATTTGATGTAGATGTTGTGTCAATTTCTTTGTAAAACTCTATTAGTCCTGATAGGTATTTTTGCTCATCAAAAATATTATTGATCTTTTCTCTAATGCTACATGCATCCTCTCTGCTTAAAGAGGTATCAGATTTATTTAACGTTAATTTTATTTCTCGAATAAATTTATGTTCTTTTCTGGTAATAAGATCAGACCATAATGTTTCATTGGTATGAAGCATGGGGGAATGAGACTCTAGTCTATCAGTATATGACTTAGTATAAAGTTTTCGAATTTTTAACCTGAGCTCCTTTTCATATTTATTATTAATAGCTTCAAGCTTAGTATTAAGTTCTTTAATGTTCATAACTTAGAATATAGTAAATTTATTTGGTAATGTTTAGTTTTCATATCTTACATTGGAAGAGCAGAGAAAACATTATGGTCTTCTATAGCTGATATGGTGCGCCTAAGCATTTTAAGATTGCTCTCTAGATTCATCATTCCACCAATAGCAAGAGTTACGATCATTGCCTCAAAAGGGTAAATAAGGTGAGCATAGTATCGCTGCTGAATATTCTTTAAGTCAGTAGAAAGGACTCCATTATTTATAAGCTCTTGTTTGTATATAGTTAAAAGTCTGTTTTCATGTTTTTTTCTATCTTCAGATTTAACTGCCATTGATAAAAAATAAGAAATATCACTAATTCCTTCTCCAATTCGGATAAGTTGCCAGTCAAGGAAGCCGGGTTGTGCTTCTTTCCAAAATAAGTTTCCAGGATGGCAGTCATGATGAATGAGTGTTTTTGGGGAGCCAGAAAGAAAACGCATAATTTTACGACGGTTATGAGCATAGCGAATAGCTGAGGCGTTTAATACAGGAGAAATAAGTTCTCCAGCTAAGCGTATTCCTCTTTTCATTAAGGGTACTGATAATAGCGTTCCTAAATGATCTTCTAGATCTCGTACCGGGCTAGCTAGCCAATGATAGGACGTATCATTATGTACGTTATTCCAGTATTGAGCATGAAATTTAGCAAGTTGTTTAATTACTTCAGTTGCTTCTGTTATTGTTAATGTATCACCTGGCATACCAGGTGTTGCACCAGACTCTGTTATATCAAAAAGAACTAATGTTGAGCCAGCTCCAAACTTGCTTTGTGCCTGTATAAAATCTGGTGTATTTATTGGAACAGTTAAAGCCAATTCATTATAGAAGCGAATTTCAGTATGAAGAAGCCTGGGTAAAGCTGTAATTAGCCTAGCTTTCCAATTTAGAGATGGTAGTTTTATAAACCATTTTTTAGGCAGAGCCTCTGGGTTATCATGTTCTACTAGAACACGAATCCTAGTTGTAGTTCCGATGTCAATTGAAACTATAGAAATAGAAGAAACTTTTGTATCTGGGTAATGTAAATTAACAACTCGTTGAGCCCAGCCAATTGTTAGATCATTTGGGTGATGAGCAAGAATATTATATTTCATTTATATCAGTATATTGCGTTGGCAATATAAGCGTCTAGTTATATTATTTTAGATACCAGATTTATCTTAATGCACTCTAAATCTAATTTATTATGGTAATATTTTTTAGGAAGCATTAAATCCTTATTATATTCTTTTAGATCAATATCTTGTAATGATAATTATATGAAACAAATAATTAAAGCATTATCACGAGCATTACATGATTTATTTCAATTTCGAGTATTAATGGTTGCCTTATGGCCGATCATATTAGCAGTTTTTATGTGGTTAATTTTAGCTATAATTTTTTGGGATACTTTTTCGGAATTGATTGAAATCGGTCTCTCAGCACTAGAAATTAGGACCTGGTTTGAAGGTATTGAGTCAGAATGGATAAGAAATTTAATTCAAACCTTAATACACTTATTTATATTTACCCCATTAGTTTTGACTACGGCAATAGTAATTATGGCACTATTTGCGATGCCTATATTAATTAACTTGGTGTCTTTACGAGATTATCCTAACCTTGAACGGAAGAATGGCGGTAGCATAGGCGGCACATTACTTAATAGTCTTTCTGCTATTTGTATATTTATTTTAATATGGGTACTGACCATGCCTCTATGGCTGTTTGGTATAGGGGTGGTAATTCCATTCGCTGCCTCAGCGTATCTTAATCAAAGGTTATTGCGTTATGATGCATTAGCTATACATGCTAGTCGTGAAGAGATGAAAGCATTTTTTTCTACAAATCACACGTCATTATGGGTACTGGGTTTATTAACTGGATTTGTTCAATTTATTCCAGTCTTGAATTTCTTTGCTCCTGTTTTAGCTGGACTTGCCTTTGTTCATTATGGGCTTGGAAAGCTTCATGATTTACGTCAGCATAATTTAGATATCAGTTATTAGGGCCTAGGCTAAATTTACAATTAATAACATTAAAAATTAATTATAATGAACTGAATTAATAAAACATTAATTGCTGAAATGTTATTTATAGATGGTAGTAAAGGAGGGTGTACTATGAATGAAAAAATCATTATTTATCAGAAACCAACTTGCAGTAAATGCCGTGCTGCACTTAATATTCTAAAGGATAGCGATGAGGAATTTGAAAGCGTTAATTATTATGAAGTACCTTTAACTTATAGTCAGTTACATGCATTATGTGATAAAGGGCTGTCTGTACAAGAAATGTTACGAAGTAGCGAGCCATTAGCAAAGAGTATGAATTTAGCAGCCCAAAACCTCTCTGATGATGAGTTAATTGAAATAATGGTAAAGAATCCAGATCTTATTCAGAGGCCGATTGTTGTACGAGGTAATAAAGCTGTAATATGCCGTCCACTTGAAAATATATATAAATTGTTGTGATATAAATAATCGCTTATTTTATATTGGTTTAAAGGATAGATATTGACCCATATGAGACTGTCAAGTAAAGTCATGTTCAACTTATATAAGATAGGAATCAACGCGTATGGATTTAAAGGCGCAGAAAGACGCAGATCTAATTTCAGCACAATTAGCAAACCAATCACTATCTGATAGGTTAATTGAAATGAAGGATGTGGAACTTATCTCACTCCGTGATAGCCTAGATAAATGGTGTGTTGAACATCAGGGGTCAAAATGGGGTAATAGACTTTGGATTATAATTGTTATGCTAGGTGTTTTTGCTTTCATTCAAGGAATAACTGATCTTTATGTTAGCGGAATCAGCTTATTAGGCATATTTTTGACTGTGTTGGGAGTTATAATTAGCTTCTCATGGTATGTAGGTGAAAAGCGATCAAGGAAAAATAAAGTTCTCCTTGCTGCATTGAATGGTGAGATTACAAAGCGAGAATATAAGGGTAATCTTTCTAAAAAATCAAAAACTGTTTAATGATTGAAGAAACTACCAGCTAGCCAAATAGAGCCTATTCCAAGAATAATTAACATCACCTGCTGAACAGTAGCGCCAATTTCTGGGCGCTTATGTAAGCCAGGTATTAAATCTGACATGGCCACATAGATCATACTAGCTGTTGCTAATCCTAAAAGTGGAGGGATAAGGTGGTTCATATCTTGTAGCATAAAATAAGCCATCATACCGCCAACTAGTGTAGCAACACTGGATAATAGATTAAATAGTAGTGCCTTCTGCCGAGTGTATCCAGAGTTGAGTAGGATTAAAAAATTGCCTGCTTCTTGTGGGATCTCATGGGCAATAATAGCTATGGATGTGACGATACCAAGCTGCACATCTACTATAAAAGCAGCAGCAATAAGGATCCCATCAACAAAATTATGAAATGTGTCACCTAGCATAATCATCATGCCGCTACGACCACTATCATGAGTATTTATGGTGTTATTTGTATTAATGCTATGTGCTGGGTCATGTACCTCGCACTCTACAAAATGACAATGTCGCCAAATTACCAGTTTCTCTAGAATAAAGAATATAAGGATTCCAAATAATACAATAGCTGATATTCTTGCTGGATTATTAGACAATTCAAGTGCTTCTGGTAGTGCATTAAGGAATGCGGCACCTAGAAGTGCTCCAATTGCGTAGGAAATGAGCATTTGTACCCATGAGGTACGCGTTTTTAGTGTAAGCATTGCAGCAAATGCTACGCTTAATGCGCCACCTAGAAGGCTAGCAGTAATAATCCAAGAAAAAGTAGTCATAGCAATTATTTATAAAGGAATTCGCGATTATACGCTGTTATGAGTCCTATATTTTAAAATATAAAAAATACAAGATACTACTTGTATTACGATTTTCGTACATTATTTAAATATAGGTTTTAGTAGATTACTTTGTAAGCCAAATTAGTCCTGCCATTCTTCCTGTATTACCATCTCGTCGGTAAGAAAAAAATTTATCTGAATTGCTATAAGTACATTCTTCATGGCTATAAATTTTAGTTACACCTGCCTTTATTAATTTTTGGCGCGCCAATAAAAAAATATTTGCAAGCCATTTTTTTTTATTTGTCCCATTACATGGAATAAATGCTGATGTGGATATTGTATCTTGCTTAATGAAAGAGCACCGTACTTCTTCTCCAATCTCAAAATATTTAGGCCCAATAGCTGGGCCTAAATAGGCTATAATATGACCACATTCTTTTCTCATTTCTGTTACGGTTTTTTGAATCACACCTGCTATTAATCCGCGCCACCCTGCATGAGCAATGCCCACTACTGTTCCAGCTTCATCACATAAAAATATAGGTAAACAATCAGCAGTTAAAATCGCACAGACTATATTTTTTGTTTTGCTTAATGCTGCGTCACCTTGAAGGCAATCTATATCTTTATCTACCCATATAGGCCTTGAGCCATGCATTTGATTTAGCCATTTTGGTTTGCTTGGCAGCGATTCAAATAATTCTGCTCGATTATGGTTAACTGAAGCTAATGTATCACCAACATGATCACCTAAATTAAAACTTTCATATGGTCCTTTGCTTATACCACCTATACGTGTAGTAAAAATGGCTTGTATATTTGATGGTGCAGGCCAGTTTGGTGTTATCCAGTTATTCATAGTAGAGAATAATTTTTATGAAGCTGTGCGGAGCTTATGTAGAAGTTCATTAATATCTTTTGGCAACTCAGATTGCCATGTTATTTTCTGATTGTTATCCGGATGTATAAGTTCTAAATATTCTGCATGTAGAGCTTGTCTTGGGAAATTAGAAATTAATTCTCTAATTTCAGGAGAGACTTTTTGAGGCTTAGTGCCGTAGACAGGGTCACCTACAAGTGGGTGGCCAATAGATAGCATGTGCACACGAATTTGATGTGTGCGGCCTGTATCAAGACTGCATTGGAGTATTGTATAACCATTTATTTGCTCTTTAATCAGGTAACTAGTGTGTGCATGCTTACCATTCTTATTTATTGCCATTTTTACACGATGAACTGGATGCCTGCCAATAGGCGCGTTTACTTGTCCATTAGTTTCTATATTTCCATGCACCAAAGCAAAATAATCTCTTTTCATTGTACGACTTTGTAGTTGCCGAACTAAATTAATTTGTGCTTTAAGTGTTTTAGCTACTACTAATAGTCCGCTGGTATTTTTATCAAGACGATGGACAATTCCTGCTCGTGGTATTTCTTTTAGATTCGGAAAATAGTGTAATAGGCCATTTAGCATAGTGCCTTGCCAGTTACCATTACCCGGATGTACAACCATACCTGCAGGTTTGTTAATAACTAGGATTGATTGGTCTTCATAAATGATATTAAGTTGGATCGGTTCTGGTATATTTTTTATTTTATTATTATTTACTGTGCATTTTATTTTAACTTTCTCACCACCCCAAATTTTCTTTTTTGAGTTAACTTCTATATCATCAACAGTGATTCTTTTTGCAATAATCCATGCTTGTATTCGATTACGAGAATTTTCTGGGAGTATATGTGTAAGTGCTTGATCAAGGCGGAGTCCTGCATATTTCTGAGGGATTTTTAATTCAAGAACCTCTTCTGCTGATCTAGATTGTTGGGAATTAGCGTTATAATATGTAGATTCTTTTTTAGTTGTCATTGAGATTGTTATGTCCATCATTTCTCGTAGTTTAACCTTATTTTTGGTATTGCAGCTATCAGGCTGTGCTTTTGGGTGGTTAAAAACAACAAAAAAGGGCGAAAACACTGAAGGTTGGACTGTAACCCAGTTTTATGAAGCGGGTAAACAGGATATGGAGGATGGTGATTGGAAAAGTGCTATCGCTTTCTTTATTGCCTTGGAAGCACGCTACCCATATGGACGTTATGCTCAACAAGCTCAATTATATGTAGCTTACGCGCATTATAAGGAAGATGACCAGCCTGCAGCAATTATAGCAGCGAAAAGATTTATTAAATTACATCCAAATCACCCTAATGTTGATTATGCATATTATATCAAGGGGCTCGCAAGCTTTAATGATGAAAAAGGGATAACAGGTTATATAATGAAGAATTGGTTAGGTCAACAAATGAGCGAACGAGACCCTAAGGCATCACGTGAATCGTTTGAAAGTTTTAAGGACTTAGTTACACGCTTTCCTAATAGTAGGTATAGATCTGATGCTATAAAGCGCATGAATTATCTTTTCAATTCTGTAGCTATGGGTGAGGTTTATGTTGCGCGTTATTATATGAAGCGAGGCGCCTATATTGCTGCGCTAAATAGGACGCAACATATACTTAATGAGTATCCTCAGACACCGGCAATTCAACATGCATTAGAAATTATGGTAGATGCCTATGATAAGTTAGGAATGAATGATTTACGCGATGATGCTGAACGTGTAATGTTGAAAAGTTTCTCTAAGAACCAAGATCTTCAAGATATTTCTTTGGATGATAATGAGAATCGGTGGAAAATTTGGCCGCAAATTTGGCCACCTTTTTAATTAAGTATGTAGTTATGTTTGAATCTTATTTCTGATTTTTATTTAGTTTATAGAGGATTTTTTGATGCTAAAATAGACCCCATATTTATGGCGTCCCCAAGGGGATTCGAACCCCTGTACCCACCGTGAAAGGGTGGTGTCCTAGGCCTCTAGACGATGGGGACAATGATCATATTATAACTTACTTAGTCCTTGTGTTGGTGGAGATAAGCGGGATTGAACCGCTGACCTCTTGCATGCCATGCAAGCGCTCTCCCAACTGAGCTATACCCCCACGAAAAGAAGGCGAATTATACTGAGGCACTCATTCAAAGTAAAGTTAAGATAAAGTAGGGAAATTGTCCATTTGCTTATTCATACGCTCAATTGATTCTTTACTACCAAGTATTTCTAATACTAAATCTATAGAGGGTGTTTGTGTTTTACCCGTGACCATAATTCTTAGCGGCATTGCTATTTTTGGAAATTTTATATTATGAGCAGTAGCAGATTTTTTAATTTCATCATGAATTGTCTTACGGTCCCATGAAATTATAGAAAATTTCGTAATTAAATTTTCCAATATTGGCCTTATATCTGCACTATAGTATTGTTCTTTGATCTCCACTGAAGGCTCTATTCTAGTGAAAAAGCATAATGATTTGTCAGCAAGCTCAGTTATTGTCGCAGCACGCTCCTTTATTATATTTACAGCTTTCTTTAAATCTGGCCCAACTGAGAAATCACAACCTTGTTTCTCTAATAAAGGCTTAATCTTGTTTGCTAGAAAGGTATTATCTGCTTTTTTAAGGTAATGATGATTGATCCAGCGTAATTTTTCAGAATCAAATCTTGCCGGAGAGCGATTGATAGTAGTGAGGTTAAACCAGTTAATGAATTGATCTCGATTAAATATTTCTTCATCACCATGAGACCAGCCAAGCCTGACTAAATAATTAATTAAAGCTTCAGGTAGATAGCCTTCATCACTATACTGCATTACTGATATTGCTCCATGTCTTTTGGAAAGGCGTTCCCCATCTGTTCCTAAAATTGTTGGTACATGAGCATATTGTGGAAGAGGTTCGTTTAGAGCCTTAAGTATATTTATTTGACGTGGGGTATTATTAATATGATCATCACCACGTATTACGTGGCTAATTTTCATATCAAGGTCATCTATAACTACACCAAAATTATAGGTGGGAACACCATCAGCACGTAATAATACCAAATCATCTAGCTCGCTATTGTCTATGATGATTGGGCCCTTTACTAAATCGTTGAAGGCTACACTACCACTTTTGGGATTTTTGAAACGTATTACAGGTTTGATCCCTGCAGGGGGAATTTTCTTAGAATCACGCCAGCGACCATCATACTTTGGTTTAAGGCCTGCAGCACGTTGCTGTTCACGCAAGATAGTTAATTCCTCTTTTGTGGCATAGCAATAGTACGCGTCACCTGAGCGTAATAGCTGTTCTGCAACGTCATGGTACCGAGCTAATCGCTGCATCTGATAAAAAGGTCCTTCATCATAATCAATACCTAACCAGGCCATGCTTTCTAGAATTGCTTGTGTAGATTTATTGGTTGAACGTTCAAGATCGGTATCTTCAATTCTTAGTATAAATTGCCCACCATGCCGGCGAGCGTAGGCCCAAGAAAAAAGAGCTGTACGGGCACCACCAATATGAAGGTAACCAGTGGGGCTTGGAGCAAAACGAGTGCGGATCATAAATTTTAATTACTGCTGGTTTAGAGAATGTGCATTTTACGTGATTCTGCTCTGAAATTCATTTCTTACTATTTTTTAGTTATTGATTTGATTGCTTTGGTTATTTATATCCTAATTATATTTTCAAGTTAGTAATTTAGAAGCAAAACGTTATTTATTTTATTCTTTATGAATCCTTTCTTTTCCATAAGCATGTACCCTGGCTTTCTTGATTTATCAATTCTAATTGTTCGTTATGTAAATTTAATTCTTCTATATTGGCCTGCAGGGAAACTAATTTAATATCCTGTACGTTGATATTTACATTAGGTTTTGGAAGTGATATTTCCATTGCTAAGCTTTCTTGTCCACGCGTCATGGCGAGATATACTTCTGCTAGTAATTGAGCATCAAGTAAAGCGCCATGTAAAACACGTTTAGAATTATTTATTTGATAGCGATCACATAGAGCGTCTAGGTTATTTCTTTTGCCCGGATGCAACTTTCTTGCCATTTTAAGGGTATCGGTAATTGAATGACAGTAATTTTCTAATGATTGCAATTTTGCTAAAGCTAATTCATTATTAAGGAAACTACTATCAAATGGTGCATTGTGCATTATTAGCTCACTATCTGAAATAAATTCAAGAAATTCGTTACTAATAGCTAAGAATTTTTGTTTATCTTGGAGGAAATCATTGGTAAGCCCATGTACTTGTAATGCCCCAGATTCAACTAACCTCTCAGGATTTAGATAATGGTGGAAGTTGCTTCCTGTAAGCCTCCTGTCAAGCATTTCTACTGCTCCTATTTCAATAATGCGATGACCTAACTTAGCTTCAAGGCCGGTAGTTTCAGTATCAAGAAAAATTTGTCTCATAAATATATGAATTTAAAAATTATAAGAAAGGTGGTTAATATTAATCATCTGAAAATTAGTAAAATGATTTTATACTATAATAATCAAAAGGCTATGATATATCTTTATAATTTTGTTCGACAATAACTGATTCCACTCCTTTATTTGCAAGCCTATCTGCTCGCTCATTGCCATCATGACCAGAGTGCCCACGAACCCATAGCCATTTTATTTGGTGTGGTTGTATTAACTGGTCAAGTTGTTTCCATAAGTCATTATTTTTTACTTCTTTCTTATTTGAATTACGCCAATTTTGTTTTTTCCAAGAGTGTATCCACTCGCTAATTCCTTTTTGTACATATATTGAATCTGTATGAAGAGATATTTTACATGGGCGTTTTAATGTTTCTAAAGCTCGTATTACCGCAAGAAGCTCCATTCTATTATTGGTGGTGAGTTTTACACCCCCATATAACTCTCGAGTTTGGCCATTATATTGCATTAAAGCACCCCAGCCGCCAATACCGGGGTTTCCTTTACAGGCACCATCAGTAAAAATTTGTACTATATCCAACATATTATTATTTTCATTTCTCACTTTTCTTTTCTCATAGTTGATTGAGTATATAAAGTAATCTAATATTTTTTAGTTATGCTGTAGTTTATTTTATTAGTAGCTGGTGCTATTCGACGTTTGGAAGCTAAAGAATTTTTCCATGCAGGTTTAATAACTCTCATTCCATAGGTTCTTTTAATTGCTTGTAAAAAATATACACCGCCTGAAATTGGCCACCATCGATTTCCCATGTGCTCCATGAAATTAAATCTTTTTAGCCATTTCTCCTGATTAATTGGTGGGGAATAGCAGACAACCCTTCCTGAAGTCATCTCGAAGTCTAGTAAAGTTAACCAGTCTTTAAGTCGGGGCAGCGTAATGAAATTACCATTCCAAGGGAAATTATGCTTTGAAGAATCAAACCATTTTCGAACACCCCAGAGGCTCATAGGATTAAAACCACAAATAATTACTTGTCCTTCTGCTAGTAGAATACGTTGTACTTCACGTAATACTTGATGTGGGTTTGAGCGAAATTCGAGCACATGTGGCAGAACTACAAGATCTATACTGTTGCTTTCAATTGGTAAAAAATCTGGGCTTGCGAGCAGGGTGGCCCCTCTTTCTGTGTCTGCACAGAATTTAAAAGGCATTCTGTTTGTACGAAGAAAATCATACTGTGGGAACCCAATTTGTATGGCGTTGTAGCCAAAAATGTTCATTACTACTTGATCAAAATGTATTTGTTCTATTTCTAGAAGATATTGGCCAAGGTAGCTTTCAAACCACTGTTGTTGATTTTGAATTGGCATATATAATGTCCTGATATCATGTATAGGTTAATAGCTTATCCATATTTCTTAATTTTTTAGTTGTAAGTAAATTTAAAATAACATGTTTAATATTGTGCCAGTTAGTGCATTTTCCGATAATTATATTTGGGTTATTCATGATCAACACCATGCTGCTGTAGTTGATCCAGGAGAATCCAAGCCAGTTCTAAACTTTTTAGAACAAAGAAAAATAAAACTTGTTGCCATACTAAATACTCATCATCACGCTGATCATGTAGGTGGCAATCAGGAATTATTACAACAATTCTCAGTGCCTGTATATGGACCAGCAAATGAATCAATTTTTACAGTTACTAACCATCTCAAAGAGGGAGATAATATTTACATATCTGAATTATCAATTGGATTTAGTATCCTTGATATTCCTGGTCATACATCTGGCCATATTGCGTATTATGGCGCAAACTCATTATTTTGTGGTGATACTCTGTTCGCATGTGGCTGTGGAAGGTTATTTGAAGGTACTGCACAACAAATGTTTATATCATTAAATAAACTAGCTAAATTGCCAAATAGAACTAAAGTTTATTGCGGCCATGAGTATACACTCGCTAATATAAGTTTTGCTAGGTTAGTCGAACCAGGTAATCGGGCGTTAAAAAAATTAGAAATGTCGGCAAAAAATCAGAGGCAATTAAACAGGCCTACTTTACCTTCAACTATTGAAATAGAGAAATCTTGTAATCCATTCTTGCGTTGTGATCAGCCAGAAATTATTCATAATTCTAGTAATTATATTGGTAAACCTTTAGTAGATCCCGTTAGTGTATTTTCTGCAGTTCGTGAATGGAAAAATAATATATAGATTTAACAATATATGCATATTTAAAAATACGATGGTACCTGGTGATTTAGAAAGTTATCGATGGAGAACGGTAGCTAATCAATTAGAATTGAATCGAGTAGCGTTAAAATTAATCCTTGATAGAGCGATGAAATCAATTAGAAAGCGAGGGGAATTTCATTTTGTTCTTTCTGGGGGAAATACTCCCTATACTGTTTATCAACAGTTACGTTCTATACGTACTAATTGGTCTGCTTGGCATATTTATTTTAGTGATGAACGTTGCTTGTTATATGGAAATCAGGATTTAAATTCAGAAATGGCTAGAGAGGCATGGCTCGATCATGTGGCAATTCCTAAAATTCAGCAACATATAATTCCAGTTGAGCTGGGTGCAAGGCTTGCTGCAGATGAATATTCGAATACTTTGCAATTTGTAAAAGAATTTGATCTAACACTGCTTGGGCTTGGTGAAGATGGTCACACTGCTAGCTTGTTTCCTGGTCTTGAATGGGGTTCTCTACCAGGGTCTCCGGACGCATTAGCAGTATTTTCTTCACCAAAAAGTCCAAGACATAGAGTATCTATGAGCGCAATGCGTTTAAGTCGTTCGCGTCAAGTTTTATTTTTAGTAAGTGGCAAATCTAAGCATTTGGCGGTAACAAAGTGGCGCAAAGGCTTTAACATTCCAGCAAAGGCTATTATGCCAGTAGCAGGTGTTGATGTACTTTTAGAGTCGTCACTATTAGCTCCTTTATCTTTTTGATTACCTACTCCAATTTTTGGTAAATGAGGCTCATATGCAAGATAAATTCTCAATAAATTGTAGTAAATGTCTCCGATTAGCCAAATTTCTTAATGAAGTAAAAATTAATTATCCAAGCTATCATGCAAAGCCGGTGCCAGGTTTTGGTGATACATCTTCTAAATTACTTATTATTGGATTAGCTCCAGGAATGCATGGGGCGAATCAGACTGGTAGGCCATTTACTGGGGATTTTGCAGGAATTTTATTGTATAAAACTTTATATAAATATGGGTTTTCAAATCATGAAGGATCGGTTTCATTGAATGATGGCTTACAGTTAATCGGGTGCAGTATTACCAATGCAGTTAAATGTTTGCCTCCTTTGAACAGGCCAGAGCCTAATGAAATTAGAAATTGTAATGGATATCTTTCTACTGAAATTAAAAATTTTAAGGCTGGCGGAGGATTAATATTACTTGCTTTAGGCGCTGTGGCACATCGCTCTGTGCTTATGGCCTTAGGGTTAAGACCTAAAGATTATCCTTTTGGCCATGGCTTAATTCATAAATTACCTAGTAAATTGACCCTATATGACAGCTACCATTGTAGCCGCTACAATACTCAGACTAAGCGCCTTACTATTGATATGTTTGAGCAGGTATTTAAACAAATAAATATTGATTTATCACTAACTAAAAAATAAAGGACACTGAATTATGCCTTACGTAAATATTCGAATTGCAGGAGAATTGACACAGAATCAGAAGAAAAAAATAGCTACAGAAATTACTGACACACTTGAGCGTGTTGCCCTCAAACCAAAATCGTATACTTATATATCATTTGATGAAATACCTCATGAGAATTGGGCCATTGGAGGGGAATTGTTAGGCAAGAAAAATTAATTAAAAAGGGGTAGTTATTTTGCCGGCGCATTCAGTTTTTAATGCCAAAATTATTTATTCAAATTTACCTACTCAGCCAGGTATTTATCGTATGTTAAATTCGGCCGGACAGGTGATTTATGTTGGCAAGGCCCTTAATTTAAAAAAACGTGTTTCTTCTTATTTTCAAAAAACAAATTTAGCGCCAAGGACACGGTTAATGGTATCTCAAATTACAGGAATTGAAACTACAATTACAAGATCTGAGTCTGAAGCTCTTTTATTAGAGAATAATCTGATAAAATCTCTAACACCTAGATACAATATCCTTTTTAGGGATGACAAATCCTATCCATATTTGATTTTTACAAACCATAATTTTCCTCAGCTTGGTTTCCATCGAGGGTCACTTAATAAAAGAAATATTCATTTTGGGCCTTTCCCAAATGCAGGGGTAGTAAGAGAAAGTATTCAGTTATTACAGAAAATATTTCGTATAAGAACTTGTGATGATAGTGTCTTTAATAATCGAACACGACCATGCTTGTTATACCAAATCAAGCACTGTAGTGCGCCATGCGTAAATCTCGTCACAAATAGTGCCTATCATGAAGATATAAGAAATGCCAGGCTGTTTCTAAAAGGAAGCCAAACTAAGGTGCTTGAAAGTCTTTCTCAGAAAATGAATGATGCTGCCAATAATTTAGATTATGAATCAGCAGCTATATTTCGTGATCAGATTCAAATATTACGAAAAATTCGAGAAAAACAGTTTATAGATAATGGCAAATCATTGGATGCAGATATCATAGCGTGTGTTACGGAGAAGAATAGTGGGAGGATATGCGTAAATCTAGTTATGGTAAGAGGGGGAAGGCACTTAGGGGATAGAAATTTTTTCCCTAAAAATGCAACAGGCTATAACTTGTCAGAAGCATTAGAGGCGTTTTTATCACAGCATTATCTGGACAATATTATTCCTCATTTAATTATAGTAGGTGAGAAAATTAGTAAAGAGGCATTACAGCCTTCACTTTCTGAACAATCTGGGCATAAAGTTATTATTCGTTCTAAACCAAAAGGTGAACAAAAAATCTGGTTAGATATGGCAATGAAGAATGCACACCAAGGATTGAATCAAAAATTAAATACACTGATGAATCAGGAAGAACGATTACATATGCTCCAGCAAATTTTAGGGATTACAGACCTGAGGCGTATTGAATGCTTTGATATAAGCCACACATATGGTGAGGCCACAGTTGCATCTTGTGTAGTTTATGATAATTTTTCTATGCGTAATGAGGAATATCGTCGTTATAATATAACTAGTATTACACCAGGAGATGATTATGCTGCAATGCATTATGCTCTTTCAAAGCGTTATCATAAATCTTTTGAAGGAAGTGGTAAAATTCCTGATTTAATTTTAATTGATGGTGGTAAAGGTCAGGTTAAAATTGCAAGAGAAGTTTTGGTAAAACTTAAGTTGGGTTTTGTGCAATTGGTTGGCGTATCAAAAGGAAAAGAACGTAAATCTGGTCAGGAGAAGCTGGTTTTTTTTAACACAAAAAATTCGTTACAACTATCTAAGGATAATTTAGCCCTACATTTAATTCAGCAAATTCGAGACGAAGCTCATCGTTTTGCAATACAAGGACATCGTGCAAAGCGGGGTAAATCTAGGGTTAAATCTTATTTAACAGAAATAGCTGGTATTGGTAATAAACGTCGTCAGAATTTATTGATACAGTTTGGGGGATTAAAAGGTGTATTAACTGCAAGCATTGAGGAATTGCAACAAGTACAGGGCATTAGCCTTACATTAGCTAAAAAAATATACAGAGAATTGCATTAATTTTATTAGCTATACTTTCCTTTATATTAATTGAATTTTATATCTAATTTATGGTTCTTAATTTACCTAATATCTTAACCTGGTTGCGTATACTTGCTATTCCTTTGTTTGTAGGAATATTTTATTTTCCTTCAGCGTGGCTATCTTATTCTGACCAGAATCTTTTTGCGGCTGTTATTTTTGCTGTTGCTGCTATTACTGATTGGCTTGATGGATATTTAGCAAGAACACTAAATCAGACCTCAGCATTTGGTGCATTTCTTGATCCAGTTGCAGATAAGTTAATGGTTGCAGCAGCACTAATTGTTTTAGTAGATTTGGGGAGAATTGATGCGATTATTTCTCTTATTATAATTGGCCGTGAGATTACGATTTCTGCGTTACGTGAATGGATGGCTCAAATAGGTAAAAGTATAGGTGTTTCTTTCTTAGGAAAGATAAAAACGGTTTCTCAAATGGCCGCAATACCTTTGTTACTATATTATGACAATATAGGAACTAATTTCAACTCTCAGGTAATCGGGACATGGCTAATTTATCTAGCTGCTTTTCTGACATTATGGTCTATGATTTATTATCTTAGAGCTGCAATTCCATTAGTGCTAAAGCAGAATTAAAATTACCTTAACATCACGCCCTTATTGCTCTTTTCTTGACAAAATCAGGTGTCACTTTATAATGCTTTTTTCATTTTCAGGCTATTTTTTTCTTAGAAATGCCTTATTTGCGGGAATAGCTCAGTGGTAGAGCACAACCTTG
>CEUY01031773.1_pt1 | contig 28017 bp, 26 predicted proteins | sample 361481 | NCBI WGS metagenome assembly CEUY01 (sample SAMEA2622737, study PRJEB7988) | marine metagenome | isolation source: saline water (ENVO:00002010), including | reverse complement strand
GGTTTCGTCAACACGGTGTTGCCGCTGGGCAGCCCTTGGCCGGACGTATAGGTCAAGAACCCCTCGGTCAATAAGAAATGGCTATTTTCACTACTCCAAAGTAGGCAAGCTTGAGATCCCATCATGGAACCCTGACTCCCTGAGAAGTAATCTCTCCGCAATGTGAACATCTGCTGACAGGCATTCATTGGCACTAAATTCCGGCCATTTTTGCAACGGTTGCGCAAGCCATCCGACCAATGGATGTGTTCTTCCATTATTGGGCGATCTGCCATTGATTGCATAGTCAAGAGAATCGAGCAAGTCGAGCAAGTATGCCTCCCCTGGAAGATTCGCTTCGGATTCGACGCTGCTCCTCATTCGTCTGGACAAGAGTATCCGCAGCTCGGGGCTGCATCCCTTATGCTTCAAATCCTGTAGAGCGGGCGCCTTGCACTTATCGCCCGGTTTTCTCAGGATAGCTGCGGGCCAAGGCACTGGATTCTGTAGTAGCCAGTTGAATGCATCATCATCCTGGAGCATGTTGGATAGTAGTTCTGGAGAAATTGCCGACCACCAACTTAGAGGGAGGGAGTTTACGATAGCCCCTATTTGTTCGATATCTAATTCGGCTATTCTTTCGGAGCGATCTACGAGTGTGGACCATATCATTAACTCATTTCCAGACTCGAGTTTTCTTCCCCTTTCAATTACAGTTTTCAAGATGCTTTCAAGTTCTGCAGATTTTGACTTGTCACGTGAGAAAAGCCACATCACCCCCTCCAATGCTGCGAGTGATTTTTCCGGGGGACTCGAGAGCCACGCATCTACGGCCCACTTCATCAAATCCCCATGTAGGCTAACAGGTAGCCATGGGGCATTGGCTAACAATTGGGAGGCCACCCATGACGCACCTGAAGAGGCGTTCCTTGAGTCCATTGTTGGTCTAGCCCTCAAAGCCGAGTCGGGAGATTCCCTAAGCAGATCACTAAATTTTTCAGAAAATGTCTCCAGTACTTCTCCGGGAGCCACTTCGGCAGCCTCTGAGAGTCTCTCGAGAGGGAGGAAGGTAAAATCCATCATAACCAGCCACCTCGGGTCCAGTCTTTTTCCGAGCCTCTGCCACCTTGGCCATCTAGTTCTGGGAGGAGAGGCAATCCAAGCTGCCACGGGGTAGCTTGCTTCCATTCTATTTGACCACTCCTCGTTTCCCTCGGGGTATTGGGAAATGGCAGACCTAATCATTGAGATATACTCTACATCTTCTAATCCTTCCAACAAATATTGAACCTCTGGAGGGAGCTCATTATGGGATATTTCCTCCGTTGCAAAGCTGGCAGAATCAGGCGAGTGGGTGACCGGGTCGACGAGTTTCACGGGCAATGTTTTGCCTCCCTTGAGTTCTAGCATCATCCAGGGGAGAGGTCTGAGTGGATCTGGCGATAGTCGATCCAGATTTGAGAAATGGGGGGATTCAGAATTTAGTATTACCATCCTGAGGCTGGGATGAGAGGATAGGGAAATTGCGACATCGCTGGGGATATTGCTGGGAAAATCGATCACTAGAGGAGGTCTGTCCTGTTCCGAAGAAACCCACCTAATCAACGACTCTATAGCTGCATTTCCGATTCCCCTAGTATCTAGCAGTCCTGAAATGATCGGTTCTATGGTAAAATCTGACTGGCCCCAATCACGTCTGAATCTCCTCCAAGTGGAGTCTTCTGTCTTTGATCTACGATTGCCTAGTATCCTTTCTTTCAATGACTGACATCTCTTTCTTCTCTCTGATTCGGATAGCCTAGGATGGGCGACCTCGATCCAATAATCCAATGACTCTATTGGGTACTTACTACCATGAACATCGACCCCGCCAAGGTTTGCAATTACTATGGCTGATGACCTTGAGGCCTTCAGAAGCATCGAACGGGTTAGCCTGTCACTAGCTACGGCGGCTATTGCAGACTTTGGTCTGATATCGGGGGACATCTTGTGGCACGTTCCTAGAACCCAAGGCCCTCTGTGCATAGTGTTCTCTGGAAGAGGCGGCACGGGCCTGTGGACTGGGCCTGAAAACCATCTTCCAGGAGCCACAGCGATTGGGCGCTGTTCATCCAACAGCCTTGCTCTGACAATTCCAATTACAGAACGCCCCTGAGAAAAGGTATCTATCCTGCCCCTATCCATGGGCAATGGCGAATTTCTAGATTCCATGCTAGATAGGTCGAACCATCTTGGCCCCCTCTCCCTGATGGTCGCCCAACTCCAAGGTACCCCTTCTGTTCCACTGGAGGAATCGGTGCTATCGATTACTGTTGGAGGCTTGTCGGGTATTAGGATCAAAGGTGACTCAGATGGACCCATTATCCCAATCAGGAGATTAGGGCCGTCCCTTGAAAGAATGCAGATCTGGTTATCGTCATCCGGGAGAGGTAGTGCCTCCAAAGCTCGAGACCATTCGTCGGATCTTACTGTATCCCAGCCTTTCTCCGTCAGATGTAGCATTGCCCCCCTACTACCAGGAGGCATGTCACTGTCTACCAGTGCATCGTTTCTCATCTTCCTAACCTCTGCGGAGACGTGAGGAACTCGAATTCCTGAATCGGTGGCCATCTCGCTGACCGTGGCCCCTCCGTCGGCAAGACGGTTGAGGAGCCTCCTCCGGTTCCTACTACGGATCTTTCCAGAGGCGGTCTGAATTTTTTCTTCTGACTGAATTTTGGAATCATCGGACACCACAGAACACCTCTGTCCGTATCGACATAATATATTAGTAATAAAATAAACTGTTTAGTTACATTTAATTACACATTTCCTATGGAGAATAAGGTGGTTTCATTTCAACACCTGATAATGTAACTAAATCTACACCAATAATCGTCATGTTTGGTAACTAAATTGTGTTAATTCGTACAGAACGGTTATATCAGTGCCCGCTGTCCTGTGAATATCGGGCCGTCTGCGGTACCGGGACCAAGGAACGGCGAGTAATAATGGAGAACGACCAGATCCGCAATTTGATCAGGAAATTCATCTCAGAAAGGCCGAGAAACACAGCAGAGATTTCTGCATGGGTCAACTCCCAGGACAGTTCGCAGACTCCACGCTCCGATATTGCATCAATACTGGAAATGGACGCTGACATCGTCAGAATAGGGACGGTTAGGAGGAGCGGGATTGCAGGAAAGGAGTACCCCCTGTCGGAATGGGCGACCGATGAGTGGGTAGCTTATCATGAGCGAAAAGAGCCCAGAAAGGAGTAGATGAAATGAGAACAACGAGACTTAGACAGAAGATCAAGAAATACCTGCACAACAAGGGAGAGGCGAATACAACCGAGATACTAGAACACGTTAACACCACCATGAGACATGGGACTACTCCTCAACAACTAGGCAATGTCCTTTCGAAGGACAAGGACATCATGAAGGTCTCAACAACAAAGAGAGGCGGCGCTCTATCTGGGCGCTACGAAATCTGCGTCTGGCAGCTAAGGCCCGGAGTTCTCGACGGGGAAAACTGAATCTCAGATCAGGCTTCCATATCTTCAGACCAATCGCCACTTCTAGCTAGGCTGTTCATCGCGGCACGATGTGCGAAGGCATTCTGACTTTCTTCATTCGATCCACTTGCCCAAGTCTGCAGTGCGTGTGCGAGGAGTGCCCTGCCGTATGAGTAAGATAGCTGCCAAGGGTGTTCGACATCCATCGCATTCATGAGATTCAGGTGCGCCGTTGCATCTTCATCTGACTGGCCGCCTGAAAGGAAGACGATTCCCGGGAGATCGTGTGGCACGTGTGTGGCCAGACAGTCAACTGTCATCTGTGCTGCTTGCTCCCTGCTCCCTTGGTTGTGACAGCCTTTGCCTGGCAAGACCATGTTTGGTTTTAGCAAGGCACCGGGGATGTGGACTCCCTGAACATCACACTCAGCAAAGGTAGCATCTAGGATCCTTGCGGTTACATCGAAACATGTCTGAGCATCGTGGTCTCCATCCATCAGGACCTCCGGCTCGATTATCGGGACCAGCCCTTGCTCCTGGCAAATTGCAGCATAGCGAGCCAATGCATGAGCGTTGGTGGAGATGTTTGCGTCGCTTGGCATCCCATCGCCAATTCTGATTACGGCACGCCATTTAGCAAATCTTGCACCTATTGAGAAATATTCCTCGCAACGCTCACGCAAACCGTCGAGCCCCTCTGTTATCTTCTCTCCTTGGTGATGAGCGAGTTCCTTGGCCCCCGTATCTACCTTAATTCCTGGATGGATTCCCCGATTCGCGAGGTACTCTGGGATGGGGGTCCCATCATCCATTGTCTGTCTGATTGTTTCATCGAACAGGATTACCCCGCTAATGGCTGACTCATATCCGCCAGCTGTGGCAAAAATGTTTGATCTGTAGGACCTTCTAGCCTCGGGAGAAGGATCCACTCCCACGGCTTCAAGTCTGCTAGACATCGTTCCATTACTCTCGTCAGCTGCTAGAATTCCCTTCCCAGGTGCAACTAGCTCCCTTGCTGTTCTCTCAAGAAGCTCCCTATCCATAGCCATTACCGGAGTCGACGAGAAGGTACTGAGAAATGAAACCATCGTATGTATTCTTTAGTTTCGAACAAATGAAGTGTCGATACGATCAGAATTCTCTCTCAGAAGAAACGAACCTGTGGGCCTTGTTGGCGACGTCAATGATTTCAGAGTGGACTGACGCCCTTCCCTGCTTGAGAATCCTTACTCCCTCAGTCCTGCCACTGCAAACACCAGTACCAATGAAAAGAGAATCCTCTGAAGAGCAGAGTTCATCCCTGTCCCAGATCCTCTCTATGTCTCCATCTATCATTCTCTCCGCCCTCTCTCTGTGTCCTTCATTCTTGAACACCAGCCTACCCTCAAATGGGGCGTCCAGTCCCCTCAGAGCAGTGGCAGTGATGACTCCCTCGGGAGCTGCCCCTATCCCCATCAGCATGTCTATTTTCGACCCAGGGTCTGCAGCGTTAAGTGCTGCCGAAACATCCCCATCTCCAATGAGAATTACATTTACAGAGTGGGCCTTTAGATCCCTCACTAACTGATCGTGCCTAGGCCGGTCCATGGCAACTACATTCAGTTCATCGGGACTCTTGCCCAAGGCGACGCATGCTGCTTCTACGTTGTATGACACGTCGGCCTCCAAACTAATTTCCCCATTGAGTTCGGATGGTCCAGCTATCTTGTCCATGTAGCAGTCCGGGGCATGCAGTAGGGCCCCTCGAGGGGCTGCAGCGAGAACCGCCATCGCATTTGGAAGGTCCTTGGCTACATGATTTGTGCATTCAAGTGGGTCCACGGCTATGTCTATTCTTGGAGCGTTAGGATTCCCTTGCATTGATCCGAGGGGCTCTCCTATCCACAACATCGGGGCGTCGTCCCTCTCGCCTTCCCCTATAGCGACCCTACCGTCAAATGGGACTTTGTCGAACACTGCCCTCATCGCTTCAACGGCAGCCCCATCAGCGGCCTTGCCATCGCCCTTCCCCCTCCAAACGGATGCTGCTATTGCAGCAGATTCGGTCGCATCTAGGAAGTGGCTCTCCAATTCCGCGGTCGGCATGCTCGGGCGAGGGGGAGGGGGTTCTCAATCCTGCGCATCGCCTTTGCGTTTCTCCACCACTCGAATATTCCTGATTCTTGTTTCGGGATATTGTCCGGATTGGTCTTTCTCCATTGGTTTGACCATGTCCCATGCACAAAGTAGCCCCGTGGAAACGCCACATAGGGCCTCCATCTCCACGCCTGTCTTCCAATGGGCGCTGACTGATACAGTACACCTCAGGGAGTTTCCTTCCCAATCCCATGAAACGTTGCAGGACTCGATTGGGACTACGTGACAATGTGGAATCGTCCTGGGCGTCTCCTTTACTGATTGGATGGCTGCCACCGTACTAGCCTCCAGAACGTCTCCCTTGGTCACCTGACCATTCCTTATCGCATCGGCAGAATCTCCTGAGATATCGAGAATTCCAGTAGCCACAGCGTATCTCTGAACTATTGGTTTGTGACCTATGGGTACAATGGCGTCTGTCAACCTATTCCCCCCTTCCAGTGGACTCCATCAGAGCGTGCCTCTTTCTTCCACAGGGGGGCCTGCCCCTTGAGTTCATCGATTATCCACGAGCAAGCCTCGAAGCCTTCCTTCCTGTGCTTCGAGCCGACATGGATGCAAACAATTGTCTCACCAGGAAGAACGACGCCGGTTCTATGGGCGATGACTACTGACGAGACCCCGAAATCTGAAATCGCTTGATTGGCTATTGATTCAAGAACCGATGGTAGCTTCTCCCCCCAAGCATCGAACTCCAGACTGTGTACTTCGTTTTCACCATCTGACCCACGAGTAAGTCCTACGAAACTCACGACGCTTCCACAACCATCCTCGGCCAGTAATTCCCTCAAATTATCCGGATGAATTGAAAGATCGTCAATCACAACACGTACGGTCATGGCTCTCCGATGCGTGAGGAGCGCTTGAAGACGACGGAACTGACCCAACTGTTCAAGCGGCCATGTGATATCGGAGCCTCGTGTCTGATGGGCCCGTACACATACTCGGCGCTGGCCTCTCGGGGCTCTCTGCGGCCATAGTATTGGCCAAATCTGGCAGAGAAGTGCATGTCTACGAAATCAGAAAGGATAGCGGTGCTCGTTTCGATGGGGATTTCCAGGGGCTAGAAAACTGGACTAGTCGGAAGGACTTCTTTGATGAAATGAGGGATTGGGGCCTAGACCCCGACGAGTTCAAGTCTGATGCTTTCAGCATAGTAGACTTGGCCCATCCAGACGATGTGATTACCAATCCAATAACTGATGGCATTGCCTTCAGGGTAGTTGAGAGGGGGACCGACAGTCACTGTATCGATCAGGGATTCAGGAGGATGGCAGAGGACGCTGGAGTGGAGATCCACTATGGCGTAAAGAGAGCGCCGGAGGATTGCCAAATCATAGCTGCTGGTCCTAAGGACTCTAGTGCAATCGCCTTCGGTGAAGTTTTTCACACTGATCACCCGAACCATGTAACTTTCCAACTTAACGACAAGTTAGCGCCTGGTGCATATTCGTACTTGATAATAATCGATGGAGTTGGGCTAATTTGCACGTGCCTGTGGAGAAAACAGAGAAAGAGCGGTCGCTATCTAAACGAAACAATAGCTTGGTATGAAGAAAAATATGAATTGAATAGGAGGCCCATCAAGAGAGTTGGGGGTAAGGGCGATTTCTCAATACCGGAGAAATATGTGCATGAGGGGCGCTATTATGTCGGAGAAGCAGGAGGGCTCCAAGACTTCATGTGGGGCTTTGGAATGAGATATGCAATCACGAGTGGTGTACTCGCGGGGAAGGCAATTCTTGGTGAATGTGACTACGAAGAAGAAGTGAAAAGGCGCCTATTGCCGTTGATCAAAGTTAGCGCAACCAACAGATTCCTGATGAATAGGGTGGGAGACCGTGGTTTCAAGATGGTAGCCAATCATTGGATGAAGGACCAGAAAAAGAAAGGGGATGGGCTTGAATTCATGCGTTGGGTATACCGCCCCGGATTCTTCAGAAGGATGATCTGGCCAATTGCCAGATTCGGGATGCTAAGGAATAAGGTGATGTCTGATGGAAGGAGAGTGCTAAGGATGCCCTTCAGGGGCTCTCTAAAGAGGGATGACTGGGAACCAAGTGAAAGAGCGCTGGAAATTGGGGAGCAGTGGCGGTCAATTCAGAGAGGAGGAGGGGGCGTGTCCTTCTCAGATACCGACGCCTAACTCACCAGTAGCCTTCCGTTTCATTGATATGGCGCCACTCATTGGAAACAATATGACGTCATGGCCAGATATGGAGGCAATGCAGAACAACCTAGTAAACTACGGAGTTACTGATAACGGAATAGCGGTAATCGAGCTGTGCTCCGACTCAGCCGGTGAACCTCTCTCCGAGGGCAAAACTTCGGTTAACACATACACTCATGCAATGATGAGGGATATTGATGAAGCTGTCCTAAGGGCCAGGTTTGATGATGATGTTACTGTAATCATTCTAACTGGTCACGGAGAGAAATTCTTCTCCGCTGGGGCTAGCATTAGCATGCTTGACTCCGTCAGTCCAGGTTTCAAGTACTTCTTCTGCCTACATGCCAACGAAACACTAAGCAGACTTGAGCAGACCCCTAAGCTAGTCATAGCTGCACTAAATGGTCACGCAGTGGGAGGTGGTCTGGAGATAGCAATGGCCGCGGATATTCGAGTCGGAAGGAAGGATTCTGGACAGGTTGGCCTGCCCGAGGTGTCACTAGGGGTCCTTGCAGGAACGGGTGGGACTGCTCGTCTCTCGAGGCTGGTTGGCAAGGCGAAGTCTATGGAAATCATGGTAACAGGAAGGAAGTTCTCCTACGAGGAGGCGAAGGAGATGGATCTTGTCCACGATGTCTGGCCAGGTAGCCTCTCAGATTTCCGTCAAGACATACTAGACTATGCTGGGCAATTCACACTACCATATGCTGCCAGTAAGGCCATTGGCAACATTAAGCGTAGCGTACAGAGCGGCATGGAGATTCCATTGGAGTACCACCTCGCATTGGAGAGGGAATTGCAATCGGACCTCTTCCAAAGCGTTGATGCGAAGAAGGGGATTGCCGCGTATGTTAACAGGGAAGTCCCTGAATTTGAGGGCAACTAATCGAAGAGAGGATTTGTTTTACCTATTACACTGGAGGAGTGAAAGAATGGCAGATGCAGAAGTGGTAAAGAGCTACACAGAAAATTTTGAGACTTGGATCAATGACTTCAACGAATGGCAGACTAGGATTGGATTCGACCCATCATGGCTCGGGGATTACAGGTTCGACATCAAGTTCGACTGGGATACGGCTGGAGACACGATAGAATTTGGAGACTTCACAGGGAGGCCAAAATGGGATCGACGAATGCAGATCCCGCAACAGACGATTAGGGATGCCATCATCAGCATGGTCAGTGTGCAGGGAGACACGGAGTTTGCCTCGGTGGAGCAGCAGAACCACCTACTCGCCACGGCACCAACTGAATATGACAAAAAGTCAGCACTACGAATAATGTGCGAAGAGCAGCGTCACGGGTGGCAGATGGCATACTTGTTGTGCACATTCTTCGGGGAACAGGGAGTCAGGGAGGCATCTAAGTTGCTTGAAAGAAACGCCCAGGAGGGAACTAGGATTCTGGGTTCATTCAACGAGCCAATCGACCACTGGCTGGACTTCTTTATGTTCACCCACTTCATAGACAGGGATGGAAAGTACCAACTCAAGATGCTCAGTACATCTTCATTCAAGCCCCTTGCCGCTAGCATGGGCCCTATGCTGAAGGAGGAGTCATTCCACCTAGGGACGGGGGCCAATGGACTAAGGAGGGTCGTCAAACAGGGGGTAATTCCCTGTGCACTGATACAGAAGTACGTCAACAAGTGGGTAAGCACTGGGTTGGACCTCTTCGGAACAGACGACTCAACCAGTGCGCAATGGGCTTACGTCTATGGCATCAAGGGCAGATACGATGAGCGAGAAGCGGAGAGCCCTGCAGACAGGGAGCATCTGAATGAGGCGAGTAGGGAGCTCTACTTCCAGGAGTTGCGCGAAGAGATGCGTCGGATCAGCAAGTCCAGACACGAAGGGGAGCCCGAGCTATTCATCCCCTCTGATAAATTCAAGAGGGGGATTGGCAAGTATGCCGGGGAGAACTACACAGTACATGGCGAGCCTTTCGAGGGCAGCGACGAAGATTGGGAGGAGTACCTGAAGTCGGTACTGCCCACTGAAGAAGACGAGGAACGGCTTGTAAATGAATACATGAAACAAGAGTGGATCCAATACAGAGAGTGGAAAGGCTGAGCGGGAGGTTTTGCTTATGCAGTATCACCCACTATCATTTTTTGACAAGAAGAAATGTGACCACTTCTTTGAGTTCCTAACAGATTACTTCCACAAGCACCACCACTCAGATGATCAGGATGCTGACGGGTATGAGGGGCTACTTTACAGAGTCAGGAGGCCGTATACCCCCGAGATGCTAGACATGATTGATGATTGGATGGGCCTATCCGATAGAGACTGGAGGGATGAGACGGAGAGGGAAGTGATGCTTTCCCTGTATGCAATCAGGTATCCAGACACCCTTTTGATCGAGAGTCTTACTGAGTCAGCTAGATCCGACATAGCAAGGCTGTCCGCTTATCTACACTTCACTCACCACACTTACTCAATTTGGGACGAGGATACCCTCAAGGGCCTGTCCAAGCTTGGAATCGAGATCCCAACGACTGAGGTCGCAGATCCATTCATCTATGGCGCCTATGTGTCGGCGATCGAGTTATTGAAAGACGTTGCACCGTTCACTTGCTTCTTAGAGCATGATGTGCCCCGGCAACGCCTTTTCCAGGCAGCTCTTGCAGCTTATGGCAGGGAGTGATTGAATGGATATCAGGACCGTCGCCGTGATCGGCGCCGGGACAATGGGCGCGGGAATAGCACAGATTTGCGCCCAAGCGGGATGGGAAACACGCCTCTACGACACATTTCCCGAGGGGCTTGCGAAGGGGATGAGTTCTATCGAGGGCTTTTGGAGCAGAGGAGTAGAAATCGGAAAAACTACTGAGGAACAGCGGGGTGAATGGTCGGCGAACTTGAGCGCATCCGGAGACATGTCCGAGGCGGTATCTGAGGCAGATCTAGTGATCGAGGCGGTTCCTGAAGTTATGGAGCTCAAGCAAGAGATATTCAGAAGTTTGGAGGAGCTGGCGCCCTCTCATGCGATACTGGCGACAAATACATCTGGCCTGAAGATCGGTCATATCGCGAATTCTACAAATTGCGGGGACAGGATAATCGGGATGCACTTCTTCAACCCTGTACCCTTGATGAAGCTATTAGAGATCGTACGTCATGATGGGTGCTCCGAAAAGACGGTTCAAGTGGCGCAAGCAGTAGGTGCTTACATGGGAAAGGAGTCGATTCTGGTGAACGACGTCCCTGGTTTTGCAACAAGCAGATTAGGCGTAGTGCTTGGAAACGAGGCGGTCCGGATGCTGGCCGATGGTGTGGCTAGCGCCTCCGATATCGACACAGCGATGCGACTTGGTTATCGGCATCCAATGGGGCCCTTGGAGCTCTCTGACCTTGTAGGACTAGATGTTAGGCGTGACATTCTAAACAGCTTGGCCGAGTCCTTTGGAGACGAGTCCTACAGGCCTCATGATTTACTCAACAGGCTAGTTTCCGAGGGGAGTCTTGGGAAGAAGTCCGGAAGGGGCATCTACAATTGGTCGGATGGTGGTAAGTCCGAACGAGATGACCTGCCGATGTGATGGTTTGGTGGTTGGAAGGTGATTCCAGCGTGGATTGAGGGAATCGGCGTCATTGCTGGATTTCTTGGCGTGATTGCTTGGTTCCCCCAGATAAAGAAGGTGTGGTCGGAGGGGAAACATGAGGGGATCTCGATTCCCACCTTCACCCTTGTTTCTACTTCCCTTGTTCTATGGCTTGCCTATGGAATACTAATTGGCTCGATGGCAATAATATTGGCGAACATAGCCGCATTGAGCTGTATAATTACGATAATTATCGGCGTTATTAGACTACGAGGGCAGTCAGATACTGGTGCGAACACCGGGAGTTGAACCCGGGTTAGCAGGTTGGGAACCTGCTGTCATAACCACTAGACCATGTCCGCTTATGTGAATTGGAAAGGGTGTTGGTAATTTAGCGCCACGGTACGAGTTATGGCCTGGAATCCGCCTTGCGCTTCTTAGATCCGGATCTTCGCCCTCTCTTCTTATTGCTACGATTCTGGTTTTTCCCCGCTTTGTTAGACTTGGATGGCGAATTACGATATATTCTACCATTTGCTTTTCCTCTGGACCTGTTGCCCTTTGCGCCCCTCCTTCTTCGATTGCCCTTTGGCTTTCCACCTGCCCCAGATTCCCTTCCATTTGGACGGTTTTTTTTGTTGTGCTCCTCCTTGGCAATCTTGAAATCGTTCTTCTTGAGGTCTTCGGGGCGAGGATTAGAAAATCTCTTCTTTATCCCTACTTGTTTTTGGATTCTGCCGTAAATCCTCTGCTCATTGCCCTTGATGAAAGAAATCACAACTCCTGTTTGTCCTGCCCTGGCCGTCCTTCCACTTCTGTGCTTGTACGCCTTTGCATCATCAGGTGGGTCATAGTGAATCACACAGTTTACCCCTTCAACATCTATCCCTCTAGCAGCAACATCTGTCGCGACAAGTACCATGCTTCTGCCAGTGCTGAATTTGTTCATGGCGCGATCCCGCTGCCTCTGATTCAGACCCCCATGTAGGGTGGAAAGTGGAATGCTGTCCAGTTTCATCTCACCACTTAGGCGATCTACTCCGGCACGGGTTCTGCAGAATATGATGCTCCTGCCCGTCCTTCTAACTGATTTGATTGCAATTTCAGTCTTTTTGTATGGCTTGACCTTCCAAAACAGGTGCTCCATGCTATCCATGCTTATTTCCTTAGGACCGACCTCTATCCTCACAGGATCGTCTTGATACAGTTTCACTAGTTTCGCAACATCATGGTCTAGTGTCGCACTGAAGAGTATCATTTGGGGGTTGCTTGTACACTTCTCAATGATAGAGCAAACTGGATCCATGAAGCCCATATCGGCCATCCTATCGGCCTCGTCCAGAACCACCATGCTGACGTCCTCGAGAGTCAATGCCTTTCTTTTCAGCAAGTCGATCAGCCTGCCTGGACACGCGACTAGGATCTCCACACCCTTGTCCAATCCCTTCAACTGTCTGCCATAGGAGGTTCCTCCGTATACTGAAAGTACCTTCATCCTTGAGTTCCAAGCTAGTGGATCGAGTACGTTCCTTATTTGCTCGGCGAGTTCCCTAGTTGGAGTCAGAATTAGAGCCGTTGGCCTCTTGGAATCAGCAGGCTTTGTTCTCTCTATCATTGGGAGTCCGAAAGCTAGAGTCTTTCCAGAGCCGGTTGGTGCCCTGCAACACAAGTCCCTCCCCTTCATCAGACTCGGGATAGATTCTATCTGTACCTCGAATGGCTCTGTAATGCCTTGAGTCGCTAGAGACTGAACTAGGCTGGGCCCGATTCCTAAATCTGAGAATCGAACCACTGAGAACCCTAGTCAGGGCGCGCATAGGTTCCCTATTTAGTATGGACAGTGTGAAGTGGGAGAATCCAGTGAATGGGTAATTACGATTCCGATGCGGGAACTATTGTGAATTGTGAATTTCCTTCCTTCGAACATATTCTGAATAATTCCCGGGCCATACCCATAGGCTGCCGTCCCCTGGAAGCTCCCATATTGTATCACAAATTTTGTCGAGGAAAAATCGGTCGTGGCTTACGGTGATTATCGCTCCATCATATTCCTGGAGGGCGTCCTCAAGGGCCTCCTTAGCATCAGTATCGAGATGGTTGGTCGGCTCATCCAACAGGAGCATGTTATTCTCACTGAGAAGGAGCTCTAGCAATGCTATTCTCGCCCTCTCACCACCGCTAAGCTTGCCCAATGGGACTGATACCATGTCCTTGGTGAACTGAAATTGTCCGAGAAGAGCCCTGATTGAGCCATATTCCATCCTTGGCCTTAGTGCCTGGACCTGCTCTACAGGGTTAAGGGAGAAATCCAATGATCTGTGGTCTTGGTGGAAATAGCCCAATTCGACCCCTGGGCGAATGTCCAAGGAGCCTGAGTCAAGTTCCAACTCCCCTTTGATAATCCTGAGGATTGTGGTCTTTCCTGCTCCATTGGGGCCCACTATCCCTATCTTCTGGCCCCTCCTTACTCCTACTTCTAAATCCTTGATGACGGGCCTCCCGAGTCCCTCGAAAGTGAGGTTAGCCTTGTGGAAATCAAGAACTTCGAGACTGCTCTTTTCCATAGATTGGAGATTGAAATTCAAGCTCTGTCGTTGCCTTGGCTTCAATGATTTTAACCACTTTAGCTCTCTCTGGGCCCTAGTGATCATTACGTGCTTCTGGGAAACTGACTTATCGAATTTGTTTGCCCTCTTCATGGATTGCATGGCTCCCAGTAGCCTCTTTATCTCCTTCTGAGTTTTCTCTATCCTGTCACCTAGGGTTTGCAGGAAGAGCTCCTTCTGCTGAAGATGAGAGGAGTAGTTCCCTGGATACCCCTTCAGGTGTGCATCTTGAATCTCCACTATATTGTTACAAACTCTGTCTAGGAAGTATCTATCATGGCTAACTATCATGAGGGCCCCGCTGAACTTATTCAGAAATCCCTCAAGCCAATTCAGAGTTTGAAAGTCGAGGTGGTTTGTTGGTTCGTCCAGGAAGAAAACTTCTATCTCGCCCAATCCTACTAGCTGCCTTGCTAGAGCGACCTTCGCCCTCTCCCCTCCTGACAAAGATGAAAGTTGGATGTCCATGGAGTGGTGAGCTAGGTCAAGGGCCTTCAGTATCTCTTGTGCATGGCCGGCAACATCACCCCCTCCAGAGCGGGCCATTAGGCTCTGAAGCTCCTGATATCGATCCATCGCTGGCTGCCAATCACTGTCATAGAATGAAGGGTCAGCCATCATTTTCTCCAGTTTTGCTATCTCCTCTTCCAGCTCCTGAAACTGCCTGCCTCTTCTGTTAAGTTCCTCGCCGAGAGTGGCTGCATCGTTGATATCCCTCACTTGGGTAAGAAAGGCCAGACGTAGCCCTGGAGCAAATGAAATATCTCCCAAATCTTGGTCCTGATTGCTAATGGTTCGCAGAAGGGTCGTCTTTCCTGCGCCGTTATGACCCACTACTCCGATTCGATCCCCCTCGTCTATCCTGATGTTCACGCCCTCTAGGACCGTGAGTGGGCCAAAGGCCCGGTGAACATCCTCTAGGCGTATTAGCTCCCTTGCCACGAGACTGCGCGTGGACATTGGTTGAAGTGCTCATCGGTCACAATTACAGAATACTGACGGCAATAATCATGAATTGCGATTATCCGCTTCAATTACATGACGACCCCCAGAGACTACTGGAAATCATTGAGCGGAAGGAAAAAACTGTTTTCAATTTCCACCGTTTTCTTGTTGATATTTTGTTCTGGATACATTGCGATAGGCTATGTGGTCGCTACACAGGCCATAGCAATAAATCCGGGATGCGGCATGTGGAGCGAGAACACTCCCTCGGAATGGGATACTGAGGATGATTGGGAAAGTTTTGAACCATGGCCTGATGCTGATGAACGTGTAGAGATCCGCCGTGATTTTGATGCGGCGCCGTATCAGATGTCATCGTATGAGGAAATTACATTCTCGCCCAGAGATAATTCTGGCATAGCCCTAAGCGGGTGGTATGTTGAGGTTGATCCAGATGCTCCAGTAGTCATACAAACACATGGGATGCCCATGAATGGGAAATGTAAACCAGAGATGCTCCTAATGCAGGGTTACTTAGCTGAAGGAGGAATAAACTCGCTTTCATTTGATCTTAGAAATTATGGAAACAGCGAGGTTGTTGATGACTATATTTCAGTAGGTCAAAAGGAATACAAGGATCTTCTTGGAGCTTATGACTGGCTAGTATCTGAGAAGGGGTACGAACCCGGCGAGGTCGGTATGACTGCCATATCAGCTGGAGGAGGTGCTGCTATCGCCTTCGCCGAAGAGCCCGGCATAGGGGCAATGTGGCTAGACAGCGCGGTTTTGGACTTCCCTTTGGTAGTGAAGAATGAACTCGGTAGGTTGGGATTCCCAACTATTTTCGCGGGTCCAGCAACCACCGTCGGAGGTTGGCTTGCTGGGGTGAGTCTGGATGAGCGTTCGCCCATGGAAGCAGCTGATAACGCAGGTGAAAGGGAAGTTTTCTTGACACATGCAATTGATGACCCAAGAGTATCGGTTGTTCATTCCGAGCGGTTTGAGGCGAGAATGATCGAGAATGGTGGAGATGTTACTACCTGGTACGTTCAGGACAGGGGTCACGTTGATGCGATTTGGGGTGAGTCGGATGAATACAAGACCAATTTGGTGACCTTCTTCAATGAGTCATTGGGGTCTTGATACTACTCTTCTTCTGACAACGAGAACACTGGCTCTCTCTTTTCTAAGAAGGCTGAGACTCCCTCAGCGAAGTCGGGGGTCAACGAAGAGGCTATCATAAGGGCCCTCTCAAATTCCAATTGGGTCTCAAAGAAAGTAGATGTCGAGGCATCCATTAGCTGCTTTGTCGATCTTCTGCTATTTACTGACCACTTTCCCCAATTCTTCGCTAATTGAACTGATCTTTCAATTAACTCATCATGCGGAACCACCTCGTCAACTGCCCCCTTCTCCAGAGAAGTATCCGCGGACCAAACTTGGTTTTCGAAGAAGAACTTCTTCGCCTGCTGAACCCCAACAAGCCTTGGAAGGAGCCAGGTGGTCCCCCCATCCGGGGACAGTCCCAATGCGAAGAATGCGGCTGCTAGCTTGGCATTCTCGGAGCACACTCGGTAGTCTGCCGATAGGGCCAGGCCGAGGCCTCCTCCTGCTGCGGCACCGTTAATTGCGGCAATGAAAACTGTCTCACTGCCCCTTATCTTCAATATCAGAGGATGCAGTGTCCCTGTCATCTCACTTGTCATCTGCCCTATTGTCCCATCGTCAATAGCATCTGCGAACTCACCTATAGGACCTCCCGCGCTGAAAAAATTACCAGAGCCGGTGATTACAACGGACCTGCATGTAGGATCCTCCATCAAGTCTTCCAGTGTCCCCACCAATGGGGTGAAATTTACTGGATTGAAGGTGTTTCTCGACGCCTCCGGGGAAAGAGTCACTATCGCGACTCCGCCCTCCTCCCTGTCTACACTTAATGGCATGATGCGCGAAGTAGGTCACCATTATTGAACTCCATGAAGGTGATAAGTCCCCCCTTACTGGGCGAACCATGCTCACACGCGACTGCATTTACATCGACGGGGAATGGGTTCCAGCCAAGGGAGAAGGAGTGATCAAAGTAGTAAACCCGGCTAATGAGAAGGAGATAGGCTCTGTCCCCGTGGGGGTTGCTAGTGATGTGAACGATGCTGTTGAGGCGGCTCGTTCGGCATTCCCTTCTTGGTCCCAAAGCAGCATAGAGGAGCGTCAGAGTTACCTGAATGCAATCTCTGCGGCCATTTCCGATCGAGGCGAGGAAATAGCAGAACTGATTACTTCAGAGGTCGGCACTCCAATCAATTACTCACGTATGGCCATGGTTGGAACTCCAAGAGTGGTTACTCGGTCATACGCCAAGATGCTGGACTCATTCGAGTGGGAGGAGGAGATACGAAACTCCCTGGTGGTGAAAGAGCCGATCGGGGTTGTTGGAATGATAACACCCTGGAACTTCCCACTGCACCAGATTATCGGGAAGGTTGCCCCAGCTCTCGCTGCAGGGTGCACAATGGTCCTCAAGCCATCCAAGGAGGCGCCACTCAATGCATTCATTCTAGCAGACATAATCGACGACATAGGACTTCCCAAGGGCGTTTTCAATCTTATCTCTGGACATGGGAGGGACATAGGAGACGTGCTGGCAACACACCCCGATGTAGACATGGTGAGTTTCACTGGATCTACTGCTGCGGGAGTGAGCGTTTCCAAAGCCGCAGCTCCTACGGTCAAGAGGGTGACTCTGGAATTGGGAGGCAAAAGCGCGAACGTTATCCTTGATGACGCAGATATCCAGAAGGCTGCGAAGATGGCGGTCTACGCCTGTTTCAACAACTCGGGCCAGGAATGCTCATCCCTTAGCAGACTAATCGTCCCAGCGTCTGCCCGGGATGAGGTTGTCGAAGTTATTTCATCTACCATGGAGAGGTACACTGTAGGGGACCCAATGGATGAGAGCATGAGGTGCGGCCCAATGGTTTCGGCAAGGCAGCAGGAGTCAGTCAGTGGGTACATTGCCTCCGGGATAGCCGAGGGTGCCACTCTTGTTTCCGGGGGAGAGGGGATGCCTGAGGGATTGTCCAAGGGCTTCTTCGTCAGGCCCACGGTTTTCGCTGACGTTACTCCCGAGATGACTATCTTCAGAGAGGAGGTCTTCGGACCGGTGCTATCGATAAGCACCTATGAGACCGAGGAGGAGGCGATAGCAATGGCGAACGACTCCGAGTATGGACTCTCGGGTGGCGTGTGGTCCGAGGACGAAGGTAGGGCAATGCGAGTAGCCAGGGCGATGAGGACAGGTCAAGTCAGCATCAATGGGGGCGCCTTCAACATCAGTGCGCCATTCGGTGGTTACAAGCTCTCTGGAAATGGGAGGGAGCTTGGCTCGCACGGCCTAGAAGAGTTCCTCGAAGTCAAGGCCATACAAAGATAGAGTTGGGTGTGTCAATTCCCTACCCACTCAGCATCCTTGCGCTCAAGAAACGCTTGAACTCCGATTTCCTTGTCTTCCGTGTCGAAAAGGGCGACGAACTCAGATCTCTCAGTCAGAACTCCCTCGCTGAACGGAAGTTCGAGAGAAGCACGGACCGCTCTTTTGGCGACTTTGATTGTGTAGGGTGACTTGAGGGCTATTGACCTGGCGATTGTCATGGTTGATTCCTCTAGTTCTTCGGAACTGACTACCTTGTTCGCCAAGCCTATCTCCAACGCTTCTGCAGCATCTATCATCTCCCCGGTCAGGACCATCTCCATCGTCTTCCCGTATCCTATCAGCCTACACAGTCTCTGGGTCCCGCCACCTCCGGGAATCAGGCCAAGATTAATTTCAGGCTGTCCGAACTTGGCCCTTTCTGATGCTATCCTGATATCACATGAGAGGGCTAGCTCAGTTCCTCCTCCTAGAGCGAACCCGTCCACCATGGCGATTGTGGGCTTAGATAGTGACCAAACTGCCTCCCATGCGTTGTCTTCGAAGAATGGCCTTACATCGTCCGAGTTCTTACCAGCAAACTCGGAGATGTCCGCCCCTGCAGCAAAAGCGGCTGGCTTCTGCCTCTTACCTTCCTCCGGTGGCAGAGGAGAGGCGCCCCTGATGACTATGCATCTGACATTCTCATCTGATTCCGCCCTCGAGCACTGCTCCTTGATAGCCATGTGCGAGTGCTTGTTCAGAGCATTGAGTTTTCCCGGCCTGTTCAAGGTCCATACGGAAATCACTCCCCCCGGCGGGTTCGATCCATCCACTGGTACGTCTTCGACCAACAACGCGTCGTTTGCCATGTGAGGCCCAGTGATGACTGGCGCTTGAAAGTATCACATTCAGTCTTCGGATGCTGGAGGAGGCGGGAAAGGCAACGGAGGCATCCCCGGAGGAGGGGGCATGTCCCCCGGAGGAGGGAGAGGAGGCATCCCCGGAGGAGGGGGATTTGCTATCTCTTCATCTTCAGGTGCGTCTTCCCTCTCCGGGATGTGCAAGGGGGACTTTACCATCAGAACTCTCTCATCGTCTATCCTGACGTAGGATATTCCCAATGGGGTGCCTTTGTCTGGGATCTCTGGCTCCTCATAGAGAGTGAGGCCGTGGCCCTCCTCCTTGAGCAGCTTAGCCAGATCCTCGCCATCCTCTACTTCGGACCACATTCTAGCCTTCGCCGCTCTGCGCTCGGCCAGCCTCATACGGCGTTCTCTTTCAATACCTGAAAGTATCTCGGCCCTTCTTTCCCTCTCTCTAGCTACATGCTGCTCGATTTCACTTTCCTGTTCGGACTCGGCGTCGCCGGAAGCGACATACCTCTGCGCGACCGTGGTACCATCTGGGAGGGGTTCAATTGTCTGCTGCTCGGGTTGCGGCGAGGGAGCCATGGCCGGAGTTGGCAAATCAGGGGCATTGGGTGGTGGCATGATTACGGGAGAAGGGGGGACGGGCATTGGTGGAGCCTGCTTCCTCCCCCTGGTCCTTGTCATTTCTACGTCCTGTGGAATTTCCACAGCGCCTTCCACCACCACGGGAGCGGGGATTTCTGTTTCTTCTTCCTCCGATTCATCGTCTGCCTTCTCTGAGGGCTTAGGGATTGGCGACCTCCCAGTGAAAATTAGCAGTGAGGCGAGGGCCAGTAGAACCGTTGCTCCTGCGATTCTAGGCGGTAAATCCACCTCTCCTTGGAACATGAGGAATAGTCCAGTCCCCACAACTAGAGCGGTCCAATTGATCATACGGGTAAGCGACGCCACGTTATCTCCGGCACCTGAGAGGAGGGGGTGAGCCTTCACATTGACGGGGGCGCTAGAAATTCTAACAGCTTATTCAAGGCCATCCCCCGGTGCGAGATCGAAGACTTCTCTTCTGCCGTCAACTCTGCGCAAGTTCGCCCGTCTGAGTCGGATGGTACGAATATTGGATCGTATCCAAATCCACCCTCGCCTTTCTTCTCGACATCTATCGAGCCTTCACACTTGCCTCTGAAAATATGGGTCTGACCCAAGTAGTGGAAGGCGATGACTGCTCGGAACTCGGCATACCGGTTCTCCTCTCCATTCATTATACTCAGAATTCCATCCAGCCCTATCTTTTCCTCGACATATGAAGAGTAGGGTCCGGGGAAGCCGCCTAGCGAGTCGATGAAAAGCCCGGCGTCCTCAACCAACAATGCGGAATTCTCGTCAACCTCCCTCCCCACCATCATTAGGGCCTGTTCCATCTTCGAAATTGTGACTTCCTCTATTCCGTCAGATTGTGGTTCCGAGAATTCTGGTGTGAGACCATCTTTCAGGAATTGCTCCACTGCATGCCCCAATGGGGCGAAAATCCCTCTCGCCTCCGATACCTTGCCCCTGTTGCTCGTCACGAAGATAATCCTCATTTCACTACCCCAGGTACCTAACCCTGTTACGAATTTCGTCGAAGCGCCTCGTGACTTCGCTTGATTCGGGCACATCGAGAACACTTCTACTGGAAGACGAGTAGCCCCCTACGACCTCCTCCATAGCCCCGGGGTAGTCCGAGTGACTGGCCGTCAGACATTCATTGAGGACTTGGAGGTCCTGTCCGAGGCTTTCGAGCTCGGGAGAAATTTTTGCCAGACCAAAGTCGATTAGGAAAACAACTCCATCATCGTCAACCATGATGTTGTGAGTGGTAAGGTCCCCGTGGGAAACTCCATTCTCGTGCATCCTACGGATAGTTTCTCCTACTCTGGAAAGGGTGCCTTGCTCCATTTTTCCATTCACCATCTCCTCGAATAGTGGGGATCCCTCTATTTCTGAAATAATAATCATCGATTCTTGTTGATCGACGTGGAGCAAAGAGGGGGATGGGAAATTCCTCTTCTGCAATAGGGATAGTGCTCTTGCCTCCACGGCCATCCTACTCTTTGTTAGTCTGGCATCCAGATCGGGATGCCTGTAGCCCTTTGGCTTACGTAACTTCATCATTGCTGATTTTCCGAGCCACTCTCCCTTGGACACTATTGCTTCGGCCCCCTCGTGTACCTTCATTTCGAAGGACCATGGGCTGTACGACGCTCCGGCCATGACTCCGGGAGGCCGCATACCTTGAAAGCGGTTGCACATGACGCAAAATTGGATGAGTCTGCCCCTGCCGGCTATACCACTCCCGAACTCTCGAGTAGATTCGTCTATATTCACAGCAGAAGAAATTCAAGAAGAAGCCATGCGGTTGCAACGAGCTATCAAACAGCATCAGAGATGGCCATTGAGCGCTTGCCTGAACATTGCCCCTTTAACGTTAGAAATCAACAGACTGAAGGAAGAGAAGGATGTATTCCTGATTGCCCATACGTACCAGACGCCCGATATCATCTACGGTGTTGCTGACGAGGTCGCTGACTCATACACACTTTCCAAGGCCGCACGTGATGCGCCGCAGCAGACCATTCTGTTCTCTAGTGTGAGATTCATGGCGGAGACTGCGAAAATCGTGAGCCCCCATAAAACTGTGATCCATCCATCTCCTGAGGCAGGATGCAGTCTTTCGGATGGGATCACGGCGCAGGACGTAATAGATTTGCGAGAACAATATCCGGGGGTCCCAGTGGCTTGCTACATCAACACAACAGCAGCGGTAAAGGCTGAGTGTGACGTAAGTGTGACTAGCAGCAATTACCTACGAATATGCGAGAGGTTGCCTGGAGATCGTCTAATCTTTGTTCCGGATAGGTTCATGGGCGCGCATTTGCAGAAGGCGCTTGAGGGCAAGAAGGAAGTGATCGTTTTTGACGGCGAATGCGAGGTTCACGCTGTTTTCACAGGAGAGAAAGTGAGGAATTGGAGGAAACAGGTTGGAAGCGAGCTAGCAGTGCTAGCTCACCCCGAGTGTGGGGCCGATGTTCTGGAAGAGGCGGATTTTGTCGGGTCATCTGAGAAGCTGATAGAGGAGGCCCTAAGACTCGGTTCGGAGGGACGTCCTGATGTCATGCTAATCACTGAGTGTGGAACAGCAGAACGAGTGTTGGCGGAGTCTGAAGAAGAGTTGAACTTGTTTGGGGCCTGTGTAATGTGCAGGCACATGAAAGCCACGCACTTGGAGGACATACTACAGGCATTGAAAGACCCAACAGAAGATCAGATCATAGAGATAGCCCCGGAGATTATTGATCGTGCCCAGCGTAATCTCGAAGAGATGTTCAGGCTAGCTGAGTAGCTATTCTTCCCTCTTTTCCGACTGATTCTGGCTGGCCCAGATGAAGAGCAGTGGAATCAGTAGTACCGTGGAAACTTGCAGCAGTACTGAAGAGTATGGCTCGAAGGTTTCCTCCAAGTCATGCCAATTTAGCTCTGAAGATCCTTCGGAGTCCGTGACAATCCAACCTATTCCGCCAAGTAGGATGTGTGGGCTAGAGTGTGTCTTTTCTTCATCGAAGGAGATTTGTCTGGTCTGATTGGCTGAAATCTCGTAGAGGTATACTTGATTCGGTTCTGTTCCCTCTCCGGGCTCCCCCGAGGGATCGAATCTGGGGATTTGGAGGAATGCTACAAATCCGTGGTCTACGCTTGGAGAGGATGACTCCCATATTGGAGTTGAAAGCATGATTTGCTCCCCTGTTGCTATGTCCACGAAAACTGTCCTATTTACCGGCCCAACATCGACTACAGCGACAATGGATTTGCTGTCCATGGCAATCTCGACAACTGAGGCCCCATCGTAGACTACAGGGGTATCAGAAGAATCTGAGAGGAACTGGTCATCGGCCTCGTCTGCTTGGACGTTTAGGGAGATTGTGCTTGTCGAGAGAGGATTGGAAAATGAGGATATTGCGATGGTGGGGGTTGTTGAGTTTGACATAGACCAAGCAATCAGGTTTCCAGAAACCTCTACTATGTCGGAGAGACGTTCTATTTCTGAAAATTCAGTGATTACTTGGCCCATATCCAATGTAAATACAGAATTATTTGTCAGCATAACCACCAAGGGGCTTCCAACTTCATCCTCTCCTATGTCGCAAGACAAAATCGAGAGTTGCTCGGTTCTGGAGAATATAGGGGAGAAGGGGTCCTGTTCGCTGCTTTCCAGGTTGTAGAAGTCTATCCTATGCTCATTGGAAAGCACTAGGAAGGAGCCTGAAACCTCCACCGAGGGAGGCTCACTCCAAGGATCTCCTACCAGTTTGTAGCTCTCCTCGTCGCTAACATTCCATGCAGTGACCTCTACATCGTCGATTCCATCTAAAACGGGGTCTACCTCCACTCCAACAAGCCATCCGTCTGATCCTCCTGCTGACTTTGGCCACTCCACTCCCTCGACCGGGAAGTCCTGGTGAGTTGCGTCCCAGAGAAGAACTGTTCCCGTTGATGAAAGGAGTAGTGCGATGAAGAGGCTGGTCTGTTTCTTGCTTGGCTCCTTGAATGGCCTGATAAAATCCCTAATTTCTGAGGTCGCTTTTCTCAAGAATCCAGAAGGGTCATCTAGAAGTCGAGCCAGTCTTCTGGTGAAAATTCTCTCATCGGCAACCTTCCAAATGCTAGAATGGGTTCTGTCTGTAACTTCGACTGCGAGAATTGCTACCATCATTCCGCCAATTATGTCTGCAAACCAGTGGATTCCCAGGTAGATTATCGAGAAAGCGGTTAAGGAAATGAAGGCGAATAGGATGGTTCTGTACTTGTTCCAGCGGCCGTCCTCGTCCCATCTGCCCATTGTTAGCCAAATGGCTAGTGGTAGTCCGATGTGAAGGCTTGGCATTCCATTTGTGAATGGGTCGATCCGGGTGAACCAATTGTGAATCTCTGGCGTCAGATCATAAGCTATGGTTTCCATGGCAGGAATGTGGTCTCCTGTAACCCTCACATTGAAGAAAAGGAAGAACGGGATAGCAAGTACGTAGACCCAGAACATGGACAGAGATACCCTATCTGCCATATGCCGATCATCAAAGTAGATTGGATAGAGGAAAGATGCAAAGGTTGCGGTCATGAAGCCCATGACGTAGAAGTGTGTCATTGTGAAGTCTAGCAATGGGCTCCTGAATGCTTCTTGGATCCAGAGTACTATATCCCCTTCTACTGCATACACATATGGGGTCATATCTAGTTGGGTGTTGGCCATAAGAACCCTGTCGAGGCCATCAAGGAGGTCTTTCCAGAGGTATACCGAGAACACAACAAACATGTGTGCCCAGTATCTCCTGAACATATCTACGAAGCCCTCTGCGTTTATTTTTGCATAGGAGGGTTTGAACAGCGGCATCATCGCTATACTGAGAAGTATCGCCCCTGTAATCCAGGTGATGTAAATACCACTGCCTACTGCCATTTCCAATATGCCCGGGGATAAGGGTCCTCAATGAAGTCGACCCCTGTGGGATATTCAAGAAATCAGGTTATCTTGACATCGGGGGGGGTGCTGTTGCTGAGTTGTTCCAGGATCTCCTCGACGACCAAGTCAAACGCATTCGCAGTTTCTCCATCGGGATCTGCAACAATTCTATGTACGCCGTCATCTCCACCTCTGACGACGCCCGGATCAAAGGGTAATGCCCCCAAAAATGGAACCTGCAAGTCAATCGCCGACGATTCACCGCCGCCTGATTTGAAAAGGTCGAGCTTGACTTCCCACTTTCCTTCTTCGGTTACTCTGGCCTTCAAAGGAACTCCATTCGGCCCAGCGACCGAAATCTCGGAGCCGGCTGGACCTGTGCCTGAAATCGTATATCCACTCATATTCTCAACTACGCCCAATACTGGAACATTGATTGTCTTGGCGAAATTAATCGATTTCCTGCTATCCAGAAGTGCGACTTCTTGCGGTGTTGTCACTATTACCACACCATCCAAGTTTGGCAAGGTCTGACTTACAGTTAGTGGCTCATCACCTGTTCCGGGAGGGAAGTCGATAACCAAGGCGTCCAGTTCGCCCCATGCAACGTCACCAATGAACTGCTGAATAGCTCCCAGCTTTATCGGGCCTCTCCAAATAACTGGCTTATCCGGATCCTCGATGAGGAATGCCATTGATATTACCTTGAGTCCATTTGGGCCGATAGCTGGGAAAATCTGTCCATCCTCTATGTGGAGTTCGACGTCTTCAAGGCCCAGCATCTTTGGAACGTTTGGTCCGGTTATGTCTATATCCATTAGGCCGACCTTCATCCCTCTTTTTGCAAGGGATATCGCCAAGCCAGTGGCTACTGTGGTCTTGCCGACTCCGCCCTTTCCGGAAAGTACCATGATTTTGTGCTTGATGTTGTCTCCCATCTGGGACATCCTCATCTTCCTCTGCATCTGCTGATATGCCTGCTCCATCTGCGCCCTTTGGTCGGTAGATGGCTGAGATTGCTCATCGTCTCCTGATGGATGGTGGCTAACGGGTGAGTCCGCCATGATTGGGGGCGGATGATTGGATACTTCAACTCTGTTAGGTGGAATCTACTATCAGAATTGGCTATATCGGTTGACTTCATTAAGGCCGATGAAGTGTAGATGTTGTGAAGATTCTTTTCGTCTGTGTCGGTAACACTTGTCGCAGCCAGATGGCAGAGGCTCTAGCAAAAGATTTGGGGCATTATTCGGAATCGGCGGGAACCCATCCAGGGGAAAGGGTGGCTGAGAACGCTATTTCTGTTATCGAGGAGCTGGGAATAAGCATGGAAGGGCAGTTTCCCAAATCGATAGGGGATATTGATGAAAGCCGATTCGACCTGATAATTAGCATGGGATGCGGGGTTGAGTGCCCCAATTTGCCTATAGACGAAGATTGGGGCTTAGATGATCCGGTTGGAGGGTCCATCGAGGCCTACAGAAAAACTAGGGACATTATCAGGAGTAGGCTGTCGGACTTGTCAAATTAGGTACCGACGCTTAGAAAAGTGATTCGGGTTTCCCCGGGCATACACGAGTGTAGTGTAGTGGTTATCACCCGGCGTTGCCAACGCCGGAACCCGGGTTCAAATCCCGGCACTCGTACCACTAAATACGGGTGATTCTAGTCGAAATCCGACTTTCTTATTGAGAGCAAAATAGCAGCTAGCCCGCACACGAAAAGCACGCTGATAGAAACTACGGCGATTGTTTCAGCGTTCTTTGAGAACCATCCCCTATTGTCCGAACAGCAATCTGATTTTAGGATCGAGAAAGTGTGCGTCTGATCTTCCAAATCTGTGGTTGAGAAGAAAATATCTGAAGCCCTGATTAGAACGGCAATGTCGCCTTCAGGAACTGATGGCCTTACGTTGAACTCGAGGGTGTAAACTCCATCTCCCAATACTCTGTCGCCTGAAGTCCCATCATCTACAAGCAAAAGCCAATCATCTGACTTGCCAATATCAGCCAATCTGCCTATTTTAGCCTGGACTGATGATACCCCATCAGGGTCATTGACGGTAACCTCCAGAGTGTGTGAAATAGCGACGTCTGTTGTTGGTGAATGCACCAAATGCTGAACTGTTCCATCATCGGAAATAGTAGTCTGAGATTGTCCCGAAGACAGGACTTCAATGTATTCTAACGAGGGGTTCTCGTTTTCTATCTCCAAGAGCGGGAGGAACTCTGGATTTGATACGAGAATGGTTTCACCTTCTCCATCGGTTAGCCTTAGGGGAATTACTCTGGCACCTGGAGATAGCGATGTTGGGACGGTGAATTGCCCTTCCCACGGAGTTCCTGATTGAGATGACGGTGGCGTTAGCTTTGTCAGAACTCCTCCTGCACTAAGGAGATCTACTGATACCTCAGAGACTCCGTGGCCGTCGCTTGCAACTACACTGACTGAAACTACGTCCCCCCTCTTTGCAGTCGAGGGAGAGAAGGTGACAGCGTCAACCCTCGGAGGGGCATTTGTGATTGTCAGATTATGATATTCTGTAACTTGCGCCCAATAGTCGTTAATGATCACGGTAGCATTGAATTCGCCGTATTGGAGACCTGGATGAGTGACTTCGGCCGTCCATATGTCGTCATGAATGGTGATGTCTCCGCCTAGTCCACTATCAGAAAGTGAGACTATTCCCATTCCAATAAAGGACAGGTCAACAGATACTGAGATAACATCTGTATCGACGTCCACCACAATTACTTCCAGATGGGCGTTGCCCCCCTCTGTCAGTAGGATCCCCTCCCTGAATGAAGCCGATTCTATGGTTGGAAGGGTATTCTCATCTTCAGTGATTACTGATGGGTACAGGATCCTGTCCACGACCTGGTTCTCAACAAATGAGATTGTTCCGCTTCCAGTCTGATTATCGGAGAAGTCCACCTCTATCCAACGGAACACCTCGCTGAGTAGACCGGATAACGGCCCCTCGTTGATAACAAACCCTGATGCATAGCTGTCTGACCCGTATTCGCCTACCCATTGGGCGACCTCGACATCATGCCCGTCGACCGCTCTCTGAGTGAAACCGATGATCTCGACTTCTAGTATTGCTTCCTGGTTACCTGAGAGCACGAAGGCGTCTCCCACTATCACATTCTCGGGTGCGAATCCAGTCTCTCTTGATATTTGGAGGGATGACATAGGATTTGCTTGGGGCCTCTCGGGTTCGGACATTATCGGAGAGTCTTCTGGGTACTCGTTTGTCACAGTGCCATTGTCCTCGACGTATTGGTATCGCAGTGTTCTGTTGTACCAGTCTTCCTGGGGGACTGTGAATTCGTAAGTCAGGTTATGCTCGGCACCAAACTCCTG
>CEUY01488325.1_pt1 | contig 28208 bp, 28 predicted proteins | sample 361481 | NCBI WGS metagenome assembly CEUY01 (sample SAMEA2622737, study PRJEB7988) | marine metagenome | isolation source: saline water (ENVO:00002010), including | reverse complement strand
TTATTATCAATAAAATTTAATTTATTATCCTTTGATAAACATAATCTATACCTTTTATTTTCTAGATTTACTTTTTTAATCCAATCTTCTGCTACACTTAATCTTACTTTACTAATTTCACTTCCTATATAAGCTCCCTTATCATCTAAATATTTTAAGATTGGAATAGTGGCTCTTCCATATCCACATCCTAAATCAAATATAGTATGATTTTTTTTAAATCCATGACGTTTTAAATATTTAAGAAAATATTCTCCCCTATGCCAGTCCCACAAACCTTTATATTTTTGAGGAGACTCTTGTTTTGATAAAATTAAATCTAAATTTAATTTTCTATCTTGGAAATCTAGCATCCAAGAGTAAAAATCGTTCCAGCTTTTTCCAAATAAATAAAAAAATGCTCTAATTATATATAGAACTTTCCATTTAAATTTACTTAATGAAATATTGATTTTAATATTTTTCATTATTTTTTCCTTTCAATAATTCCATTATTTAATTCGTAAATGGTATCTGATAATTCTAAATTAGACTTTTTATGAGTAATCAATATTATGGTTAAATCTTCTTTTTTCTTTAATATATTGATTGATTCCTGAATTTTTAAATCGGATTTCATATCTAATGAACTGGTAGGTTCATCTAGTATTACTATTGATGCATTAGATAGAAAAGCTCTTGCAAGTACTAATCTTTGTCTTTGGCCCCCAGACATTTTTTTACCTAAAGATCCAATATTTGTATCAAGCTTATCTGGTAGTTCAGAAACAAATGTATCCGCATTAGCTAATTTAAGAGCTTCCCATAATTCTTCATGAGTAGCTTTATTTTTTACATAAGTTAAATTTTCGATAATTGTAGAATTAAATAAAAAAGGCTCTTGTGGAACATAGACTATCTTTGATCTAAGAGAATTTAAAGAAGCATTTTTAATATCAATACCATCATAAAAAATAGTGCCGTCATTAGGTTCTATAATTCTAGGAACTAGATCCATCAAAGTAGACTTTCCTACTCCAGAATGACCTATAATACTTATAAAAGAACCAGCTTTTATAGAAAAATTTATTTTTTTAAATACATAATCTTTTCTACCATCATATTTAAAGCTTACATCTTTAAATATAATATCCTTCTTAAGAGCTTTTAACTCTTCTCCATGGTTTGAATCTTTATAACGTGAATAAGTTTCAATATATATTTTTTCAAAATATTTGTATGATGGAAAATAAGTTATTAGTTTATTAATATTACTTTGAAAATTTAGTACAACAGGCATTAATCTTACAAAAGCTAAACCAAATGTCATTATAACTGCTAATTCAATATCTAATACCGAAACAAATAAATTAAGTGAAATTAATAAAAATATGCTAGCCAAAGGAATAAATAGCAAACCTATTAGACCTGAAATTTTTAAAAGTTTAATTTGATTATTAAATATATTTGAATTAATTTCCTTAGCATTTTCAATTTCAGCCTCTATTGTATTTGATAATGTAATGAGTCTCCAAGCTGAAAACCTCTCACTCAAAAAATTATGAAAGCTTAATCTATATTTTAAGCTAATATCACTTAGTTTTTTGTTTATTCTCATTAAATTACTTAAAAATAATGCAATTATTGCTAAAAAAATTGATACAACAACTGTAACTTTTGGTGCCGTTAATAATAATAATGTTCCATATGCAATTATGACCATAATTGTCATCCAAATAGCCCCATAGGAGCGTAAAATTGCAGCTGTTTGATTTGCCTCATTTGTTGCAATATTTAAAAAATGACCCGACTTAACATCCTGAAAATAAGCTAAAGGGCTAGCCATTATATATTTAAAAATACTAACTGAAATTCTTTTATTAACTTTCCATTTTAAACGTTCATTTTCAATTGTGTTAAAATAGTTTATTAATTGTCTAAAAATAATTGCTGTTATTGCAGCTATAGAAAGAGACATTAAACTAATATTAATATTAAATTTTGAAAATATAATTGATATATAATTACTTAAAATAGAACTTTCTTTAAAAAGAGACAAATCTCCATTATTTTCTATAAAACTCAATAAAGGAATCAATATAGATAAACCTACAGCTTCTAAAAACACCGTTAGAGAGCCTAAAAATAAAACATATAATAATTCAAATTTTTTTACATGGTCATATTTTTCAAGAAATCTCCAATGAGAAATAATGTAATTATATAAGACATTAATTTTCTTTATATTGGTGATCATTTTTTTATAGAATTCCTTGCGAATAAATCCAATAATAATTTTACAGCTTTATCCAAATTTGGCTTATCTAAACCTTTATAGGAATCATTACTATAAAATAAAGGACTATTCGGAGCATCAAATGACATATTAATTATAGCTTTTCTAACTCTAGCTCCATAAGACCTGATCTTATTAATTTCCTGATCTTTTTTTTCGGCCATAACATCGCGTAAAACTGTTGGTAAATTATAAAATTCCTTAAACGTAAATACATTTGGTAAAAAAGAAAATGAAGAATGATTAGAAAACTCAATAACATTTTTCCCCATCAAAGTAGCTTCTAATGTAACAGTTCCCGCCATAGTTGCAACTGCTCTAGATTCTGCAACTAGATCTATTCCTCTAATAGAAGGATGAGCCATTCTAACATTTGGGATTTTACACAAATCATTATAAAAAGACCATCCTCTTCTTCCTATATCAAAATGCTCCTTAATAACTATTTCATAACCTATTGGTAAAGATAAAGCTAATTGCTTTATAATTGCTTTTTGATCATTAAACTCCTTACATCTGGCTTGAACAGAAAATTCTGGTTCTAAAGATATGGCATAAAATAAATATGGTTTATCTTTAATATTATCAATACTTTTAAAAGAATTCTTAGTAATTTTTTTATAGATCCACCAACTATGAAACTGAAAAAATATTAATGCAAAATATCCTATCCTATCTTTTTTAGAAAAATCTAACTTTAATAAGTCCCTAAAAATAAATTCAAACCTAAATAATGTTGTTTTTAATACTTTTTTAAAAATGTTTCTAAATGAATAAATTTTATCCATCTCACTCGTGGCAGGCCAACCTGTATTTGGAGGAGTAATATCTTTAATAGGAACCAAGCCTAAATCATTAGTACTATTATAGTATTCTTTTAATACTTTATCATCTTGAAATGCACTACTAGCCCAGAAACCATAATTTTTATATTTAGAATTGTAGGGATATGTAACAGTAATATTTTTAGACTCAAATATATTAGCAATAGTAGCACTCAAAAAATCCATTGGCCAAACTAATGCTAAATCTATTTCTTCTTCATTTAATAGTTTTTCCGAAAAATTAACGCACTGATTTACTAAATTAATGATATAGTCATCATTTAAATTTTTATCCTCAGTCCATATAAATTTTTCCGAGTGCGATAAGAAATAAGTAGAGAGCTGACGATCCTGCTGTATTACGTCTCGCATATAAGAAAAATTATATTCTTCCTCTTTTATTCTTGCTAAAACTCTCTCTTCATCAATATTTTTTCCAAAACCTTGCTTCAGACTTTTTGTTAATTTATAATGATCTATTGCTATATCATCTTTATCCAAAATATTATTAAATTCTAATAAGACATTTTCACTTGCTATTATTATAATTCGCGATTTATATCTTTTTTTTAAAATAGGAATAATATCCTTATATAGCCAATTAATAATATTATAACCAAATATTAATACATTTTTTGGTCCTTTTTCTTTATTCATGGTTGTTTCCTTATAAAACTTTTAATAAGTAGAAATAAAAATCTGCATTTATTATTATATATTTCAAAAATTTTTAGATAATAATTAGTCTTTGCTATTTGATATATATAACAAAGATTCACTTCCCTGATGAATTCTATCTGGGTCTAAAATTGTCCTAAAACTTTTTATTTTTAATAAATTTTCATCAAGAGCAAAAGAATTAAAATTTGCTTTTGTCCCAATAGCACCTCTAGAGATTGTATGTTTATTTGGATTAGAAAATTCTAAACATAAGATAATTCTTTTTACCAGAGATTTTTCATACTTACCTCTATGTAATAACTGAGTGTCAAAAATATTAGCAGTTCCAGTATAATGTTTAATTTCTATAGAATTAGTAATATTAATTTTATTTCTTATACCAAGCCTTCTAAAGGACTCCATAAATGTAATAAAAAGCCATCTAGTAAAATTTGGAACTCTGTTTTTATCAGGCAATATTAATGTCGGCTGTGTACCATCCCCTTTAATACATAAGAATAGCTTTAATCTACTACCTACATTATCGGTGTGCCAACTAATAGAATTTGACTGCTTTAATTTAGAGTGGCTTTTTATTGCATCTGTTTCCATCCAGTTTATTCCATCTAAAAATGATTCTTTTCCAAGATAATTTCTAATTTCTGGAGTAACTAATGTAAAAATTTCATTTAACGCATCTTTTTCATTTATACTTAAAAATATCCTATTTGATTTATCCAACTTATTTTTTTTTAATATTCTTAAACTCTTAATTGTACTTTCAGAAATATGAAACTGAGAATATCCATTTGATGCTATTTTACCTTTAAAAGGTAATTTCCTATCGATAGGAACTAATTTAATTCGTAATTTCGTAACTTTATACAAAAAAATAAATAATGAGTATATTTTAGAAATAATTTTTTTTATTAACATGTGATTATTACTTTAATAATTTTATATTCTATACACTTGTGGATTATGAAAGTTCGTTAGTTTTCTATTCTTTATTTTGTTATTAATTGTATTTATATTTAATGAATTTTGTAAATATTTATTTACCACGTCAATATTAAAATCTTTTTTCAAAGAATATCTTATTTCTTTTTCTTTGCTATATTTCTTCACATTTAAATCATATAATTTCTTATTTTTTATATATTTGATTAAATTGATTTGAGCAGCTTCTACTGCGTACATGCCGTATTCAAAAGCATTACAAAAACTACCATCAACTAAAGAATGAAATATTACTGGTCCTGAATCTAATCCTTTTGATAAATAATGTATTGTAGCTCCTACATATTCAGGATAACCATCATATAAAGCCCAAAAATTACATGCTGAGCCTCTAAAAAATGGAGATACACCCATATGAATATTAATTGCTTTTTTTGTAATTAAATATTCACACAAATCACCCTTTATATAACTACATCCAAATATAATATAAATGTCAGCATCCAAAGCATATTCTAAAGTATTTAAATTTAGATTTGATAAATCTCCCATGTTTAAGAAAAATATATTTTTATTTCTTTGAGGAGCAATATTGCCAAAAATTTTTATTTCGGCATTCTTCATTTTATTAAAATAAGGTTTTAAATTATCTTCTTTAAGTAAATTTTCAGGAAAATAAGATTTACTTTCAACTATTATATTTAATTCAGATGAAACACCTTGCAATTTTTTAATAAAAGATAAATGCCTTGGATGGTTACTAGTAAATAAAGTTATTTTCAGAAGAGTTTCCTTGATTATTTTTATAAATTTATTTTTTTCATTAAATTAGCGTGATTATGCCTTGGCAGCTCATAATTGGAATTATAGTTACCTAAAGTATTTGCTCTAAAACCAATAATTATTCCTAGTTTTTTTAAGATTTCTATTATATTCTCATCATATAAATTGCATGGATGAGACATTGCAAATGGATTTTTATTAATAATACTCTTAATAATATTATAATTTTTTGTATATTCATAATTCTTTTCTGAATTAGATAAAGAAGTAATTTTCGTATGATGGTTATGAGAATGTAAGCCAATAATATTTCCATCATTTGAGAGTTCTCTTATATTATCAGTTGTCATGTAAAGATTAGAATTTAAATCTTCTTTTGAAACTCCTACTTGAATGATCATTCTTTCCATAACATTTATATATTCTTCTCGATTTAAAACCTCATCTCTTAACAGCCTAAACCTTTTCTCATCATTACTTAAATAAGGGTTTTCTTTATATTCTTTCTCAGGAATAAAATTATTTAGAGCATTACTAGCTTTTTTCTCTAAGCCAAAGTATTTGATACTTTGAAGAAAGTTACTAAAAAATTCTTTATAGTTTGAAAAATATTCACTTCTAAAATGTCTATACATTTCTAAAATATCTGAGTGTCCTTCAAAAACAGCAGTATGAATAAACCAAAAAGCTTTTAAATTTCTTTTTTTTAATACTGGTAAAGCAATTTCGTATTGACACTTTAAGTTATCGTCAAAACTCAAACATACATCTCCGTAATTTAAGCTATCATTTAAAAATTTATCTACCCATCTATCAGCTGAAATTAAATTTTTGTTATTTATTGAATCTAACAATCTTTCTAAATCTGATGCAGATATAGATCCAGGGCTTAAATTAAAAATTGAACCATGGAAATGATGAAACATTATAGCTCCAGGGCTATCTTGATTTGATAAGGGTAAAATAGTATTCATAATTATTTATATTTATTTAATAATTCAGGTAACTCTTGTTTAGGCACCCATATATCTTTCTTTTTAATCCATAAATGTGGAGATCTTGCTTTCTCTGTAATTTTCCAAAATTCATCTTCAGAGATATTTAAAAATTCTAAACAACCTTTTAAATCTCTTTTAGGAATTTCTCCCTCGTATTTTTTGGCAAGAGCAATACCTTCTTCTCTTTCTATATGACCATTTCTTATTTCCTGACTAGCATCATATCTAGTTCTACCAATCATAAATTTAATGTATTGAGTATAGAAATGCAAAGACTCAAATTTATCATCTATTCCGGTATATTTACCATACGTTCCATCAGTCCTCTCTGTATCAGACTCAAAACCACAATTTTCAGAAGCATAATAATAAGCTTCTTGGGGATCCCATTTAATATACCAAGCCAAGTGTTCTATATGAATATTAGTATTTTTGATATCCTCAGTTCTTATTGGCATATAAGGGTATAAGTCATTCATTTTCATATTATATTTATTTATTATTTCTTTTATAGGCATTCCTGCAATATAGATATCTTTATTATCATTAATATAATGAGATATATCATATGATGGAGAGTAAGCTTTTTCTAAATTATTACTACCATATTCTGTTCCATCTTCCCCAAACATAACTAAATTAATATTTAACCTTAATGCCATTTTCATAGCAAAAGATTTAATACCAAATTTAAATGGTTGAATTGGAAAATATAGATTTTTTAGAGCTTCTCTGGCTAGAATACTAGATATTTGTCCATTAGGTGAAAATACATAATTATCAAAACCTCCCTTATCTATCCAATTTTGCATATTTTTTCTTCCAATATTTGTATAAAGTAAAGGAGCATAAGTTACGGTTAATGGGTGCATTCCATATTTATATTTTAATAAATGAGCTACCGTCATACTATCTTTACCACCGCTACCAGAAACTATACAATCATACTCTCCATTATTTTTTCTGTATTTATTTAATTTATCTAATAAGATTTTTTCTCTACCTGAATAATCAATAGTTTTTTTAATTTCTGCATAAGAGCATGCCTCACAAACTCCTTCACTATTAATTTTTAAGTAACTTTTGCTATCCCCTTTTTTATTTTTAGATTCATTTACCGAATAAGGTTTTTGATTATGCATTAAACATAATTTACAATGTTCTACTTTTTCTGGTAATCCATATAAAGATGTATTATTATTCATACTGCTACTCACCAATAATTTAGTTATAAATTTTTAATATTTTTTAGTATTTCTAGACCTGCATATGAGCTCAATTCGGGATGAAACTGGCAGCCAATAATATTATTTTTTACAATTATGCTGGTTAAATCTTTTCCATAATTAAATGTTGCAAAAATATTATTTAGATCCTTAGGAACACATACGTAAGAATGCGTAAAATAGAAATCAGTAGTTTCATCCAAATGACTAAACATCTGATATTCATATTTAGATTTTATACTGCAATTTGCCCAACCAATATGAGGCAAAGGCAAATTATTATCAGTAACTATTTTTTCAACAGTTCCCTCTATCAAATTTAAACCTTTGTGATTTCCAAACTCAAAACTATTAGTCATTAGTAGTTGCATACCCAAACAAATTCCTAACAAAGGTTTACCTGACTTAACAAAATTTAGTATTCCTTGATCTAAATTGCTTTTCTTTAAGTTTTGCATGCCTACTGAAAAAGACCCTACTCCAGGCAATATTAACCCATCTATGTTTTCTAAATCTTTACTTTGGTGAATGAATTTAACGGTATAACCTAAATATTTTAATGACCTTTCTATATTATATAAATTACCTAGAGAATAATCTACAATTCCAATTTTATAATTATCAGCCAATTTGTGTCCAATTTTTTCGGGTCAATACGTTTTTACTATTTAAATGTTCTTTTATAGACGAAACATTAAATTTATTAAAATGTAATATATTACTTAAAGCAACAGCACTAATATTAGTTTTTTGAAATAATTCTTCTATATGCTCTAAAGAACCCGCACCGCCACAAGCTATTATTGGAATAGAAACAGAATCTGAAACAGACTTTATCAAATCAATATCAAATCCTTTACGCGTCCCATCCTTATCGACAGAAATTAACATTATTTCTCCTGTTCCTAAGCTTTCTAGGCGCTTAGCCCAATCAACCACATCTAAATGAGTTCTTTCTCTTCCATTTTCAATATAAGGTTCCCACTTTCCTTCCGCTATTTTCTTAGCATGGATTGAAGAAACAATGCATTGGCTGCCATAGGTCTTTGCAGCTGCTTCTATAAGCGAAGGACTCTTCGTCGCTTCTGTATTGATACTTATCTTATCTGCTCCTGATCGTAATAAATTTCTTATATCATCTATTTCTCTTATACCTCCTCCTACACAGAGAGGTATAAATATTTTTTTTGCTACCGTATTTACTAATTCAGATAGATGATTTCTATTATATAATGATGCAACAATATCTGAAAAAATTATTTCATCGATACCTTGTTTGAAATAATTATCACTTAAATCTTCTGGTTTTCCAATAACTCTCAGTCCTTCCATTTGAATACCTTTCACTACATTCAAACCTTTAACTTCAAGACGAGAAATAATTCTTACTTTATTTTTATACATACGGCTTATTAAATTGAATAACTTTCACAAAAGTCTATAATTACTTGGGATATTTTTTTTATATCTGCATTTTGTAAATTTACTGAACATGGAAGACATATGCTATTATTGTATATGGATTCAGAATTTGGTGATTTTAAATTTAATGAATCTCTATAAGCTTTCTGCCAAGATAATGGTTGCCAAACTGGCCTTGCTTCTATTAAATTATTCTCTAAGTGCTTCCTAAGCGGCATAATACCATTCTTAAATATTTTTTCATTTACTGTAAGAATGCTCATCCAATAAGTGCTTTTCGTATCTGTCATTTCATCTTTAATTTTTAATCCCTCAATACTATTTAAATACTTAGCGTATAGATTTCTTATATTTCTTTTATTTTCTATATATTTATCTAAATTCTCAGCTTGCGCTAAGGCAAAAGCAGCATTTAAATTTGGCATTTTATAATTAAAACCTACTTCTTCATGTTCAAATTCATTTCTATTTTTTCTAGCTTGTGCAATTAAGAGCCTTGCCCTTTCTGCTAATTTATCATTATTTGTTAAAATCATTCCACCTTGTCCACCTGTAATAATTTTATTTCCATTAAAGCTCAAGGTACACAAAAATGCACCTGATCCTATACTGGAATCTTTATATTTAGCCCCTAATGCCTCTGCTCCATCTTCAACTAAAGGAATATTATAAATATCAGAGATTTCTTTTATTTCATCTAGTTTTACTGGTTGCCCATATAAATGGACTGGCATTATGGCCGCTATTTTCTTATTAGATTTTTTTATGTAAACATTACCATTTTTTTTAATACAATACTTTTCAATAAATTCATTTAAACTTTTAGGACACATGCACCAATCATCTGAAGAAACATCTACAAATACTAAATCTGCATTACAATATTTTACAGCATTGGCAGATGCCGCATATGTGAAATTGGGTAAAATTACAGCATCACCCTCTTTTACTCCAGCTAAAATCAAAGCTATATGTAATGCAGAAGTACCAGTATTTGTCGAAATAGAATTCTTAACATCACAATAATTAGAGATAAAATTTTCAAACTTATCCACATATGGACCACTAGCTATAAATGCAGTCTCTATTGCATCACTAACATATTGTAATTCGTTGCCTTCAATCACAGGAATACAATTTGGAATTCTTTTAACCATTCTTTAGTCTCACAAATTTTTTGTTTAAAATATTTGGCTTATAAAATAATTTTTTTAAATAATTTACTATATTTATACTAGTTTTATTTCTTTGATATATATTATTTTTAATTTTTTTTCTAAAACTGTTAGTAATACCAACATTAATTTTTTTGACTATTAATTTGTAATCAAATTCTTTACAATTAATAACATTTTTGCTAGTGGACCTCCCTTGCTGCCTATCTCCAATGTTTATTACTGGTAATTTAAATGATGCAGCTTCACTTATACCACTAGAAGAGTTGCCTACCATAATTAATGCTACCTTCAACAAACTATAGTAATTAACAGTGCCTAGATTTTTAATATAAAATGCTTGTTTCTTCATTTTACAAAAACTCCTTATCTTCTTATCAATTATATTATTATTTGTATCAGCATTAGGGGCCGTAAAAATTATAGTTTGATTAAATTTTTCTAACGCTCTTATTAGCTCTTGTATATCATTTTGCGTAGTCTCAGGATGTTTGGTAGAAGGATGATAAGTTACAAGAATTGGCTTAGTTTTTATAATAATATTATATTTAACAGATAATTCTTTTAAGCTAAGAAAATTCATATTTTTAATATTGTCAAGTGAAGGACATCCAACTATTTTTATTCTATATTTTTCTTCTCCCATTTGATTTATTCTTTTCGCATGATCTTTTGTAGTGCAAAAATGAATATGACTAAATTTTGTAATTGAATGCCTAATTGAATCATCAAAAGCTCCATAAGTTAATTCTCCGCCTCGCAAATGAGCAATAACTATATTATATGGAATCGAGGCAATTACAGCTGCTAACATTTCAAAGCGATCTCCAGTAATAATTAATAAATCAGGTCTATTTTTTTCATATACTTCAGCATATTTTAAAACACCTTTTGATATGGATTTTGAAATAGAAAATTTTGTATCTGAATCAAAATTTGTATTTAGTTTATCTCTAATTTTTATTTTATCTTGTTCTATTTCTTTTATAGTGTAACCAAACTTTTTAGATAAATGCATACCTGAAACATAAAAATCAACTTTAAAATCACTGTCTTTATACAATTTTAATAAAACAGGCTTAATAATACTATAATCTGACCTCGCAACAGAAACTACAGCCACCCTAATCATGTTATATTTTTTTGTTCATAAATTAATTTAGCCATATTAAATTGCCATTCCTCATCGATATTAATGGAATCATTAAAAGTCATCAAAAAATATTTAGTACTAGTATTTGGCATAGGTATTTTATTTCTTAAATTTTTAGCTTTAAGAGCATATACTAAACCATTTGGTTGATAAGTTTGTTTAGAATCTTGCGTTCTACTAATAGATTCTTCTGTTAATAGTTTTTCAAGATTTCCATTTTTATTTATTCTATACATCCACTCAGGTGGATAATCTACTTCTCTTATAGACATCGCTGAATCAGCCCCGTCAAGTATCAATTTTATAGCTTTATCAATATGTTTTGCTGTTCTAAAAGGAGTATTAGGTTGTAATATAACTACTATATCGGTCTGCCACTTTTCCTGCTTAATTAAAAAATCAACTGCATGTCTAACTACATCCCAAGTAGAAGAGTTATCATCTGCCAAATTACAAGGTCTAATAAAAGGCACTTCTACATTTAAATTTTTAACAAAATTAATATATTTTTTGCTTTCCGTAGATAAGATTACTCTATTTAAATATTTACTTTTATTGGCTGAATCAATAGCTATTTCTAGTAAAGATTTTTTTCCAATAAGCATTGTATTCTTGCCGGGCAACCTTTTCGATCCCTCTCTAGCAGGAATAATTCCTAATATATTATATTTATTAGCCATAATTATTTTATTTCAATATATTTTCTAGCTTTTGAAGCTTCAAAAGCAGTAGTAAGCACTTTTAAAGTTTCAATTCCATCTTGTAAAGAAGTAATAGGAGAAGCTTTTTTATCTAAGCAATCTAAAAAATGTTTTGCCTGCAAATCGTAACTCATTACAAAATCATTTTTATCAAATTTCTCTGTTTCCCATTTTTTATCTTTTGATTGCCAAATAGATATTTTAGGATCAATCCTATCCCAAATTAATGTTCCATCTTCACCAATTAGTTCTAAACCTATTCTGGGAGACCTTCCTAATAGGTCAAAATGAGCTTCCCCTATAATTCCTGACTCTAATTCTAAATTTAAAACTGCTAAATCATCGCTATTAATTTCTAAATTACTTACTTTACCTACAAATGCGGAGACCCCCTTTACTTCTCCAAATAACCATCTTATTAGATCTATACCATGACTCTCATCCAGTAAAGCTCCTCCACCTTGATCAGCATGAGCCATGTAAAATTTACTATAATCTTCCCAAGGATGCCAATCTGGAAGATAAGAACTAATTTCCAAACGTAATGAGAATATTTTTCCTATTACATTAGTTTCTATTAACTTTTTTAATTTTTGAACTGAGGGAATAAATCTATAAACATAAGCTGTATAAAATATAATATTATTTTTAGCACATAAATTAGATAATTCATCTAGTTTAGAGTCATTATTTGCAAGAGGTTTTTCTACAAAAATATTAATATGTTTTTGTGCTAATTTTAATGCAATTTCTGTATGAGAATTTGGAGGAGTACATATTAAAGCACCATCAAACTCATTATTATCTATAATATCATCTAAATCATTTGAAACTAATTTCAAATCTATTTCTTCTTGAGCTTGCTCTCTTCTATCAGCTCTAGTATCTATGCCGTAAATTTCATGTCCTAAATTTCTATATATTTTAGCATGCCTTCTACCTATAGACCCTAGACCTATTACTAATAATTTTTTCATAATGCTTCCTTTCTAAATTTTAAAGCTGGATAAATTTATTGGTATTTATATATATATTTACACTCTTATCTTAATCAAAACTTTTTTGTCTGAAGTTATATTCTCATTTATTTAATTTATATTATTATAAACTAAAATTATTTATATATTTTCCTATAAAGAGTAAAAGCTTCTGCCAACTTTAAACCCGACTCAGAACCTCTTTTTATAGCTAAGGCCTCTATCGCTTTAATTGATCTAGCATGAGGAAAATCCCTTAGTTCATCTTTATATATTTTTAATCCTTTAAGTTTTTTGGTCCACTGATTAGTAATATCAACATATAAATTAGGTTTAAAAATATATTGCCCTATCATAGGTGCCTGATCAGTACTTGATGGAGTTTCAAATCCTCTAATTTCTGCATTAACTTTATGACTACTAATAGGTCTTATAGCTGCTAATGTCGCACTAGCTAATACTTGATGATCTCTATTAATATCAGATAAAGAGTGTGTATATACTATATTAGGAGAAATCTCTCTAACAAAACCTTCTAATTTCTTTACAATATCTAATTGTGGTACAGAATCTAGTCTTTGATCTGGAAAATCTAAAGTAGCGAGTAAATTACAATCTGCAAATTGACTCCATGCTTTTGCATTTAGATTCCTAGAAGGGTTTTTTTCTTCCATTTTCAGTTTTGAATCTTCTCCCTCAGATAAAATAACAATATAAACTTCATCTCCCTGTTCTGCATGTTTTATTAATGTTCCTCCTACTCCCAATGCCTCATCATCAGGATGAGCCACTATACAGAGAATCCTATTACTATGTTTCATTACTAACTTCTTTATCTTTAATACTATTAAAATCTTTTGGCGTTCCAATATCCTTCCACTTTTCATGAATTGGAAATATTGAAATATTATAACCGTTGCTAATAGCTTTATCTAATAACTCAGGCATATCAATATACTCTTGCCTAGTTAATAATTCTGAAATTTTTTTATTTAAAATATAAACTCCCGCTGCAACTAAATTTTTAATGCTGGGTTTCTCTTCAATACTTTGTAAGTGCCCTTTTTGACTATATTTCAAAACACCATATGGAACTTTAGTTTCATAAATTGCTCCAGTTATAACTCCATCAACATTTTCAGATCTATAAAAAGAAATTAAAGTAGAAATAGGTAACGATGTTACTAGGTCTGCATTCATAACTAAAAGAGGATAATTTATTTTTTCTTTAATTAAATATAAAGATCCAATGGTACCTAATTTAGTTTTTTCTTTAATAGGAATTATTTTAGACTTAAATTTTTTACTTTTAATAAAATCAATAATTTGTTCACTCATGTGATTTACGGATACAAATATTGTTTTAATATCTGCTTCTTCTAATTTATTAATACAATGTTCAAGCATTGGACGTCCATCAATATGCAGCATTGGCTTCGGTTTATCTTTAGTTAAAGAACCTAATCGTGTCCCCATTCCACCTGCAATTATTAAAGCATTACTTATACTTGTAGTAATATTTTTAATAAGAACTCCTTGTAATTTAAGATCCTCATTTATTATAGGTAAAAATATAGCATAACCCTCTACTTGATTTATTTTTTCTATATTCTCTGCTTCATTTTTAATTTTCCCTGATATAGGGTTAGATTTCATATATTTTTTAACACTTTCATCTAACTTATACCCACTTAACAATCCCCTTCTAATATCACCATCTGATAAAGTACCCACAACACAGTTATTTTCATCTACAATAATTTGAAATAACTCAGGGGTATTATTTAATTTATTTAAAGCTTCATAAATAGTCATTTTAGAAGAAGATATATATTTTTCTAATTCTAAATAATCTATATAAGTAATATTTGATGGTAAATTTTTATACATATTTATAGTTTTCCATTTAATGAAAAAGTAATTTATCTATATTTAAAAGATTAATACCTATTTTATATTTTTTAAATTAAACTTATTATACACTTCAATTATTTTTTACCCAACTTACATATTTTTTAACTCCGTCAAGCAAATTAATAGTAGGAGACCAATTAAATTTAGATGTAACTTTTTTTATATTGGCATAACAATCTAAAACTTCATTATCTCTATGTTTTTCAATGGTGTTGATATGAAGTTTTTTATTTAAAATTACTTCTATGACAGAAATAATTTCATAAATACTATAACTTTTCCCGTAACCAACGTTGTAAATGCCTTCAGAATCAGAAACATTAAGAATATTTTTTAATAGTGAAATCAGATCTTCTATATATATATAATCTCTTTTGGGTCTAATATCTCTTACTTTAATTGTATCACCTAATAAAGCTTGTTTTACTATAGTTGGAATAAGAAAATCTTCTTTTTGAAAATATCCATAAGGATTAAAAATTCTCAAAGAAGTTATATTAACTTCTTTTTCTAAATATTGAAAAAGAAGTTTTTCTGCAATCATTTTACTTTTTGTATAAGGAGAATGAGGTGAAATAGTATGGTTTTCATCAATTGGATTATATTTAGGTGTCCCATATGGAAAAGTATTTAAATAAATTAATTTACCTATCTTTTTAATTCTGCAAAACTCAGCAACATTCAAACTCCCATTTACATTGAATTTATAAAAACGATAAGGATCTTCAAAAGATTGAGGTATAAAAGTTTCGGCAGCAGCATGAATTACTATATCAATATTATCAACCTTTAATAATGAATTTAAATTATCTATATCATAATTTGAACTTCTACTAACTTCCACAATGTCAAAAGATTTACCAAGAAAAAATAATATATTTTTACCAATAAACCCTGAAGAGCCAGTTAGTAATATTCTTTTTTTACTCATTTTTATATTCTACGTATAACATTTAGAATTCTTTTCTTACCATTATTATCAATAAATAAATTATTCTCATCTAAGATTTGATCTTTGAAATATTTAATAGAAAGAAGCAATTTTTTAAAATTCATATTTTTTCCTGTTCCAAAGAACTGGATTAACTTCTTTTTTTCCATATAACGGGCAAAATTTTCTTGATGTTTATTATGTGCTAACACAAAAGTTGGGGTTTTTAAGTAAATAGATTCATACATCATATTTCCCGCAGCAAGAATAGCTAATTTTGAATTTGATAATAATTTAAATATTAAATCTCCATCGGTATTTATTTTAATATTTTTAGGTAATTTATCTTTACTTAAATTAAAAAAATAAAAACTACTTAAATGAATTATAAATTTTTGATCGGGTAGATTTTTAATAATTAGTTTTATAAATTTTAATGTAAAATTTGAAGGGTCAGAGCCTCCAAAATTAACAAAAATATAGTCTTTCTTTTTTTGATTTTTAAAAGCTTCAATTTTATCATTAAAAATTATGTATTTTTCTCCTTGGTGTAGATTTTTAATGTGTTTGTAGTTTTTCCAATCAAACATATTACAATTAAAACTCAAATCTGAATAAGAAGAGTAATCTTCATATTCATGAAAAGAAATAATAGTTTTATTAAATTTATTTTTTAAGTTTGCAATATATTTATCTTTATAATGTAACATATCTAAAACTATATACTTTATCTTCTTGCTTTCTATTAAAGATTCAAAATTACTTTGTTCATTTTTATTGTTAGTGAATATTATATTTCTATTTTTAAAAATCGTATTATCTGAATCATCTGTGTTGACTAAAAAAAAAATATTATTCCTATTTATTTTTTCAGTTAAATGACACATTCTTCTAAAATGTCCCGTCCCTATTTTTTGGGATATATCTACCCTAATGAGATACAATTCAAAACATGTCCATAGTAATAGTAGAGTCTTCTGCAATATCAATAAGGGCTTTTTTACCTAATACAAAATTTATATTTTCAGGATATACGCCTGTGCCAGGTCTTTTCGCAGTTAACATTTTTTTGGTTATTATTGTACCTTTTTTTATAAAACATTGACTAACTAAAGATTTTCTTGCATGCATATAAGCTTTTTCTTCACAGGGATAATAGCCATTTTCAAAATAACCTCTTGCTACCTCAACTCTTCTTATCTCTTCTACCATTTTTTTCATAATTTCTGGAGTTGCTGACAATTTATGGTCGGGGCTATCAGGCAAGGAATTATCTATAGTAAAATGTTTTTCAACGGTTACAGCTCCCATTGCAACAGACATTGTAGGAATAGTTATCCCTATTGTGTGATCAGAGTATCCAACAAGTATTTCAGGAAATGATGATTGTATTCTTTTCATTTTAATAAGATTTGCATTTTCATCATCACAAGGATATTGAAGAATACAATGTTGCAATATTATACTTTCATTTCCAGCATTTTTTATAATTGATATTGCAGTATCTATTTCAGCGAGTGAAGAACATCCTGTCGATAAAATAATAGGTTTTCTTTTTTTTGCTATAAAATCAAGTAAACCATGGTAAGTTATATCCGATGATGAGATTTTATAACAATCAATACCTACTTCTTCTAAAAGTTCTACATCAGGAATATTAAATGGTGTTGATGTAAATATTACATTTTTTTCTTCACATCTTTTTTTAAAAGCTTTAAAGCCTTCAATATCCATACTATCAAGTTTTGAAAAAGTATCATACTGACTTCCATTTTTATCTGTATTAAGTGAATCAGACCAATATCTTTCCGCTTTCTTTGTAGTGATTTGCGATGCTTTATATGTTTGAAATTTTATAACATCTACGCCAGACTCAGCGGCTTTATCTATTAACTCAAAACCCCTTTCTATACTGCCGTTATGATTTACGCCTACTTCTGCAATTATAAGTGCAGGTTGACTTTTACCTACATACCGATTTTTAATTTTAATATCCTTCATTATTAAACCATTTACCTTTCTATATTTAATAAATAATTAAATTATTTTTATTCAATTACAACTTATATATAGATATCAGTAATATTTTAGGAGTAATTTAATATATATATTTATATCAATTCTGTTCCCAAATATTATCTTTTACCCAGTTACCTTTTTCATCTTTGTCCCAAACAGTTGGATCTCTAAAAGTATCTGCTATCCTATCAAATTCTTCTTCTGTCATATCAATATATTTTAACCATCTATATAAATCTTTAGATTTAATATGATCCATTTTCCTGATTATATTTATACCTTCTTCTCTTGTCATTTTTCCTTCTCTTATATCTTTACATACGTGGTCTGTTGCTCGTCCATACCCAAATTTTATATACTTAAGATAATCATGAATACCATTTTCATGCATATCATCTAAATTAGAGACTTTTCTATATGTTCTCTCAAAGTTTTGTTCTGATTCTTTCCATCCATATTTTTTTGCAATTTTAGCATTATCATTGCCAGACCATTTTACATAATTTGAAATAAAAATTCCACGAACACCAACACGACGTATATCTTCATCTTTTGGAAATATATAATTCAACATTTCCCGCTTCTCAATTGGTTCATCTTTATCTCCAATCATATCATGCCAATCATAACCTCTTTGTAAATGCTCTAATCTGTAACGTTGAGTGAACTCAACATAATCATCATATGAATGCATCCCGCCAAGATCCATAAAGCCATGCTCGCCATAAAAAAGAAGTGGGATATTGTATTTTACTGCAACAATAAATGGAACAGTAAAAATACCCGAGTGAGCGTGCCAATTCATATCACCCATTTTTTTAAAACATAATCTATTAAGACGTTTTATAAGGTCTATGCTAGGCGTTATAAAATGATGATCACAACTAAAGGCATTCCTCATATTATGTAAGTTTTCATAGCCTTCTTTTGTCCAATTATTACCATTATATGTAACAAGTAACGGGTTATATCCAAGAACATTTTTTATTAAGTGTATTTGGAAATAGCTATCTTTTCCGCCGCTTACAGGAATAATACAATCATAATTAGATCCATCGTCGCTTTTATATTGTTCAAGTAGCTTTTTCAATTGCAACATTCTTTTATCCCAATCAATATCATGTACTTGTTCACTAGTACGACAGGCACTACAAATTCCATATTCATCTATTTCAATTGGAACTGCAGATGATGATGGCAAAACACATTTTTTACAATAAGTTACTTTTCCTAATAACATTTAAACTCTCCTATATTTTGAAATAGTAGTAATATAATGTCATATAAATCAGTTAATTTTCTTCTCAAAAAACTCCCCATTCTTTTCTTACATCAATTTTTGATTTTAATAATAATTGTTTAGCATGGTAATAACTATGCTCTTTAAAATGCAATAAATTTCCTATACCAACACCTGAAGGATTTGCATTTTTAAAGCATTCAACTAAATCAAAATAATCTCCTGCTCCGCCTAAACCAATAATAGGAACATTTGAAGAGTTAACAATTCGACTTATAGTCTCAATATCATAGCCCTCTCCTGTACCATCCCTACTTATGTCACTTAATATTATTTCCCCTATACCAAAATCTATTAATCTTTTGCACCAATCGTTTACTAGGTAGTCTGATTTTAATTTACCATTTTCAAAATAAACATATCCATCCTTATAATCTACCATTCCAACCAATGCTTGAGAACCGAAGATATCTACCGCTTCTTTAAGAATTTCTATATTCTTATAGAGAACAGAGTTCAAAACTACCTTATCTGCGCCGTTTTGAAGATAGTCTCTTATCTCATTAATGCTTCTAATACCGCCACCAAAACCAAGTGGAACGAATACATTTTTAGACACCTCTTGTAATAATTTAATTTTATTATCTTCAATTTGTATTTTGTGGTCTGATCTTTTATTGTGATATTCTCCAGATTTGCTTATATCTATATATATAATTTCATCAACGGCCCAATCACTATATCTTTTAACTTGATTAATGGGATTTCCAATTACTTTATGAATTTTAAATTCTTGACTTCTAATAATCATACCATTTTTCAAGAATATACATGGAATAACTCTTTTTCTCATACTTATCCTATAAAATACTAAATTGTTTAAGAATATTAATACCTATATTATGACTTTTTTCAGGGTGAAACTGACACCCATAAATATTTTCTGATTTAATACATGAAGGTATATCTTCTTCGGTAGTAACATAAATTATATTCGGGTCAATTGGTTCAACTAAATAGCTGTGGATGTAATAAAAATCTACCGATTGATTCTTTTCAAGACCCAAAAAATTATTTCGCACTTTGCTACTTGCCCAGCCAATCCTAGGTATCGAGTATAAATCTGAGTGCGATAGCTTTTTTACACTACCATCAATTAATCCTAAACCTTTTATATTCTTGCTTTCTTCACTTTCCTCAAAAAACATTTGTAATCCTAGACATATACCTAATATTGGCTTTTTATTTTTTTTCACTTCTTCTACTATTTGACCATATAAGTTCTGATTATGAAGACTTTTAATACCATCACCAAAAGTTCCAACTCCAGGTAGAATTATTTTATCAACTACTTTTAAATCTTCCCTAGTTTTAATAATCAAAAACCTTGAACTAATAAAGTTCATTGCATTAATAACGGATGACAAGTTTGAAGTCTCTAAATTAATAATTCCTATCATAATATATCAAATATATTTGAACTTTTTACGTTAAATATTAAATAAAATTTATCTCTCATTGCAATGGTTTATAAGCTAGTAACATCATATGAGTAGAGTTATTAGATTTAATTAAATACTGTTGAAATTTTTTCTCTACATCTGAACTTTTAGATTCTATTAAGCTAAGTAAGAAAGACCCTAATCTATTTTTATTTATTTTTTTAGATAAATACGATTGCTTTACTATATCAAAATCTAGTACTCCTGGTGTTGTTACAACTACTTTTTCAAAACCTACATTCTCAACTAGCTCTTTAATAGATGTTGTATTAAATAGATTCAAATGTTCATGATCTACTGTATCAGACTCTTTTCCGAGAACTGTCGTTTCGAATCCTCCTATATTAGGGCAAGTCAAATAAAGACATCCACCTGGATTTAAATTATTAAAACACCATTGTAAAAATTCCTTTGGATTAAATAAATGCTCTATAACTTCAAAATTTACTATAGCATCAAATTTAAAAATAAGTTTGGCTTCTTCATAAGAACTCTCTATTACATCTATATTTTTACTTCTTAATATTTTTGCTAAATCAGGCGTAGGTTCTATTCCAATAACTTTATCAAAATATTTAAATTTTTTTATTTCTTCACAAAAATATCCATAAGCTGCTCCTATTTCTAATAATTTACCTTTTATTTTTTTCTTTTTGAGGCAATTAATTAGAGATTGAGCCCTAGGTTTAAAAATTTTTTCTTTTCTAACGTCTGCACTAGCAGAAAAAATATACTTTGCCCAATAAGCATAATTTAAGGAATTTTTATAAAAATCTGCTAATAAAGCTTTTGTAGGTCTAGGACTAACATACTGCGTTAAGCAATTTTTACAAAGTAAGTGACGTAAATAATATTTTTTATATAAAAGCTTACTATTACTACTTCCACAAGCAGGACAATCAATATCTATAAAATCTATGGACCTATTCTTTAGCCATTCTATATCTGCATTCATAGCTTTTTTCTGACCATCCATAAGGTTCTTTGGCCTTATGGAATTTTCAGTCAATGGTTTTAATTTTTTTTTACTGAATTTTTTCATATCTAAAACAATTTGAAGTTCTTCTATCTTATAAAAGCCCTTTGTTTATAAATTATATTATGTTTTTATTGAATTATTTTTCATAAATTTATCTTAATTATTTTGCTTGTTTTTTCTATTTGCATATTAAGACTCTTCCTTTATTAAATCAGTATAAGTATAATTTATCTTACGATTTATGATTTCTTTCATAATTTTCTTTGCATTATGAAAATCTTTTTTAGTATCTACTGTAACATATGTGTATTTAAATTTCTTTTTTGTCTTTATTACGCCAGTTTTAAATTTATCCTTATTATTACGAAAATATCTAGTTACATGTTCACGATCTAAATTGTCAATGTTAATATTATTTTTTAATTTATCAAGAGCCACCCTTCTAAATATTTCTACATTAAGCCCATAAGCATAACCAGAATTATCTATATTATTGACATAATCATATCCATCAAAATTTTTAAAATAATTATCTAAAATATCATCAATTAAGCATTTCTCTACAAAAGGATTATCTCCAGTGAGACGAATAATTAAATCAGCATTATATTTTTGTGAAATCATTTCAAATCTTGACAAAACGTCTAGCTCACTTCCTCTATAACAATCTATTTTTAATTTATTACATAGATCATATATTTCATCATCTTTAACAGAACTAGAGGTGGCAACTATATATTTAGAAACATATTTTGATTCTATTATATTATGTATAATTAACTCAAGCATAGGCTTACCTATTATTTTCTTTAAGGACTTGCCTGGCAATCTAGTAGATCCCATTCTAGCTTGAATAACACATATAATTTTATTATTTTTTTTCATCTATTTTTTAAATAATTTTTTTTATACCACTTATATGTAAATCCTAAACCCTCATCTATAGAAACCTTGTTTTTAAAATTTGTCATAGCATTAGTATAACTCATATCAGGACACCTCCTAGATGGTGACCCTTCAGATGTTCCAAGAGAATTTAAAGTTAATTTTTTTCCTATTAATTTAACTATCTTATTTGATAATTCTTCAATAGTTATTTCTGGAAATTGGCAACCAATATTATATACTTGATTTCTTGATTTTGTATTCATAATTAATGCATACATTTGTTCTACGGCATCAGCTACATAACAAAATGTTCTGGTATGTTCTAGTGAATAAACATTTAACTTTCCGTTATTTATTTCTTTGTAAGCTTTTTCAATTAATTGAGGAATAACATGTGACATCCCCATTCTAGGACCATATATATTGTGTGGCCTCACAATTAGATACGGAATTGAAGAATGTATACACATGGCCTCTCCATATATCTTTGACAACATATATGATGTTCTTGGCTTTTGATTATCAGGCAATACTATTAAAGAGTCTTCTGGAGTAGGTATCTCTAATAAATTATTCTCTAAAGACCCTGCATAAACTTCGCTAGTTGATGAAAATATAAAACAATTTAATGATTTCTGATTTTTTGCAATTCTAATTGCATTGGAAGTTAAAAGCATATTAGAATCTAAAACTTTATAGGGCTGGTCCAAAACATTTTGAACTCCTAAAATTGCAGCAAAGTGAAAAATTAAATCATAATCGGTATCTAATTGATTTAGTATATTATTTTGCTTTAAATCAGCATTAATTATACTTATTTGATTATTTTCAGACAATAAAGTTAATTCATCATCTAATTTCCCTCTGGAAAAATTATCTAATAAATCAACTTTATGATGATTTTTTAATAAAAAATTTGCAAGATGCAATCCAATAAAACCTGCTCCACCAGTAATTAATATCTTCATTTATAAATCACCCCTACCAGTAACTATTACTTTATTTCCATTTTTTTTAATTTTATTATAAACTTTTTCTGCCAAGATATTATTAGCATCCATAAATATTATGCCTTTGTTACCTATCCATTCAATGAATTTAAAATTTGTGTAAAACTTATGACTTACAGCCAAAACAACTGCATCGTATTTATTAATTTCTGGCATAGAATTTAAAATTTTCATTTTAAATACATCCCATTTTTTTACATATGGGTCATGAATATCCACTTTAGCACCTAATTTTAATATCTCTGAAACAAATGTTTCTGAAGGTGAGTTTCTTAAATCATCTACTTCTGACCTGTAAGTAGCACCTAATAATAGTATATTTTTATTTTTAAATGTTTTAATTACTTTTTTTAAAATTTTAATATTTTCTATAGGCATTTTATCATTTGTACTGACTCCTAATTCACTAAAAGGAAATTTTAGATTTTTAATATTAAAAAGTTGTCTAGCTGATAAAGATGCAAAATATGGATCCTTTGTAAGACAATATCCACCTACCCCAAACCCTGGTTGCCTAATATTATTATGCGTTGGCCTTTTTCTTATTGAATTTATGATTTCGAAACTATTTATACCTATTTTTTCTGAAAATCTAGCCCACTCTTCTATAAAAGCAATATTCACAGCCCTATAACTATTTTCCATTATTTTTGCCATTTCTGAAGAAGTTAAAGATGAAAGCTTAGTTAATGGATATTTATTTATATTTATTATAGTACTTAAAAATTTTTTACATAAATTGGCAGATTTATTAGTATAGCCCGAGTAAACCCTCCAATTATTTATTATTGAATCTAGATAATCTGGCCCAGGCATCACTCTTTCATAAGAATGTGATAAATTTATTTTTTTTGAAGAAATTTTTCTTTTATCAAAACAATTTAATAGAATTGGCAATATTCTTTTTTCACAAGTTCCTGGAGGAACAGTAGTCTCTACTATAATTAAAGCATCAGCTTTCATATTATTACCAATATCAACTATAGCTTTATCAAAATTATCAAATTTTACATAAGGTAATTTATTCTTCCAATTAACATCTAGAGGGATATTTATAACTATTATATCTGCTTTTTTTATATATCTCACATCGTAACTAGCTATAAGCCTTTTTTCTTTATGTGCATTTTTTATAGATTTCAATAATTCTTGATCTTGGGCTTGAAAAGGGAAATGGCCTCTATTTATTGAATCTATTCTTTGTCTACCAGACTTATTATTAATATCTAGACCTATAACATTATATATAGGATTGCCTTTATTATCTTTAGCTCTGGCAACTGCAGCTATAGTCGCAGCACCAACATATCCTAATCCCTGTATACAGATATTTATTAATTCAGTTTTAATAATTTTTTTCATGATTTATTAGAATTTAATTTAAAAAAATACTTTCCACATATTAATTTTAGGCTACAAGAACTTTTATTAGTTCTTTAGAATTTTTACTAAATTCTAAAGAATGATTTCTCTTAAACTTTATATATTCCTCATTAAGTTCTTTTAATAATTCTTCTGGCTTGTCGTTTATAAAATTATCGATATATTTAGGTTCAATAGATTTACCTCCAGTATAACTTAATACTTCTTCATCGTATATTGTATATTCTATAGTTTTCAAACCATTGACCCACGCATCTGTAAGAGCGTAACTAAAATAATTTGCTAGAGCATAATTACAATAATGTGAAATTACTGCCATATGGTTATAAGTTATAAATATCCTATTAGTGTTTATCTTATTAATAATTGAAGTCAATAAAGAAATATCGGTGATCGCATGAGGTTTCAATAAAATAATATGATTAGTATTTTTTAAAATTAAAACTAAAGTGTCATAAAGCAAACTTTCTCCTGTAGAATCTTTGTGTATAGTATTAAACTTACCTAGATATCCTAATACATATATAATTTTCTTATTATTTTTAAATTTTTCTGACATCCATTCTGGTTTATTATGAGAAAGAATATTTGCTTGTTTTTTACAAATATTAAGCCAATTTTCAGATATTCTAGTTGATGATATTAAATATTTATTTTTTTTATTTTTATTATTTTTATTATAAAATTTAAGCTGTGGCCAATCTTCACTAAAAGCTACTAAATAATTATAAGATTTTAATTCTATTTCTTCACCTGCTATTCTATTCACATAAAACATCTTATCTGTATTCACTACATCTAAAGAATATCCCCAACAATTACTTTCAAATAGAAACGTTTTCTTTTTATTAAACAAATAAATTAAATTAAAAGGAAAACGTTCTAAGCCTTTGAAATGAATATTCTTACAGTTAAATAAAAGAGAGAATAATATAATTTTTAAAATATGAGTTACCTTAAAAAATATTCGAACTATACTAATATAATCATTTTTTAACCAACCTAATACGTTTATGGTTCCATATTCATTAATAATATTTATTAAATTAGTATTTTTATTAATTATATCTAAAGTAGCTAGATCAAATGTAATAAATTTAATTTTTAATCCTGGGTTATGTTTTTTTAAGTCCACTACAAATGGAAGTATTGTATCACAAGTTATTAACTTATTATTAAGAAATATAAATATAAATTTTATTTGCTCTTTAAACACGCTTCCGCCATTAGGGTGAAACCCTATTTATTTAGATATTAAGCTACAAACTAGCTCCAGTTAATTAACTGGAGTAGTAGTACTTTCTAATACAGGAACTTTTATAGATCTACCTAATACATCTAGTAAAACTAATATAGTTTCAGTATTCTTAATCCCTGCAAAAGATCCTATTTTGCCTCTAAAAATTCCGTCAGTTAATTTTATTTTCATACCTTCAAAATAATTAAAAGCTTTGTTAATCCTAATGTTACCCTTTTCATTTTCTAACTTCTTCAGGTTATCTATTATTGATTGTTTTATTTTAATAGGCTCTAGACCAGCGCTTAAAATAGATATTACTCCATGTGTAAAATTAATTTTTCTAAAATCGTGGGAGTTTTCTTCTATAAGAACAAAAAAATAACCTGGAAAGAGTGGTTTCATAACTTTTTTAACTTTTCGAGCATGGCTTACAGTAGCGATAAATTTTGGAATATAGGTAATATAACCATCTTTATTTAGTTGTTCTATTACATAATTTTCTAAATTTGACTTTGTATTTATAGCATACCAATTAATCATTTATATTAATACTCCGTCTTGTGCCTAGCATTTTAGGAATTATAATTTTATCTTCACTTATATTTTTTATTAATTCTAAATACCTATTATCTATATCATTCATAGTGGTCAAAATAACTACATCCCATTTTCCAAAGACTTTAATATTTTTATTAACTGGCACACCAAAAAACTTATCTTTTTTGTTGCTTAAAATACCAACTATTTCAACAGATGTATCATAAGAAGCTAATATTGATACCTCTGCTAACTCTGATAAATCAGATAACACAACTTTTTTAAATTTACTTCTATGACAATAATCAATAATATCTAAATATTCTTTTTTTGCTTTTCTATAAAAATCAAAAGAATATTTTAAATATTCTCCTGTCAATCTCGCCTTTTCAGAAAAACCTTTAGGAGTCAAATAATATAAATACCGATTACGCGGAGCATGCTGTATCTTAATTAAGCCTTTTTCTACGCATCTTTTCAAATAAGTATTAGCTAAACCTAATGCTATACCAAGTTTATTAGAAAGTGTTCTTTGAGTTAAGTTATCATCTTTTTCAACTACTTCTAACACTTCTCTAATTAATTCTTCATTCTTTCCAGGATTAATCAAATTTTCACTACTTTTACTCAAGACTTGACACCTTTATAGTAATTACTAATATCAAAGTTGTTCTTAATATGAACACTAATGTTCGTATCATGAACACTCGTGTTTGTAAACTCTTTTTAAAAATTTTAAGGAAATAAAATTGAACTATAAAATATTATTCTTGGGTAAAAAAAATGATGTACTTACAAATTTATGTGCTGAACTTTGTAAAGAAAAATTTAATAAAACCAAAATTCATCTATCTTCACCTAATGAAAAAATCCCAAGTAATATTATGGATTGGAGAGGAGATATAATAATTTCATACCTATTTCCTCACCTTATACCCTATAAGTTAATAAAAAAAGCAAAAATCATAAGTGTTAATTTCCATCCTGGACCTCCTGAAAGAAGAGGAATAGGTTGTACAAACTATGCAATATACTCACAAGAAAAAAATTATGGCATAACTTTTCATATTATGGATGACAAAATTGACTCTGGCGGAATAATTAATGTAAAAAGATTTAAAATCAATAAGAATGAGAGCGTTTACTCATTAACTCAAAGAGCCTATCTTTATATTTTAGAATTATATATATTATTTCTTAATGATATAAGTATTGGGAAAAAAATAACTCCAAATAATAGCTTCAAATGGTCAGGTGCTATAAAAACCAGAAAAGATTTTCAAGAATTTCTCCAATTAAATAAAAATATGAGTAAAACTGAAATAAAAAAAAGAATATATGCAACTACATATCCTGGAAGAGAACCAGCTAAATTTTAAAAATTAGGAAAAATGATGCAAAATAAAATATT
>CEUY01035465.1_pt1 | contig 28462 bp, 22 predicted proteins | sample 361481 | NCBI WGS metagenome assembly CEUY01 (sample SAMEA2622737, study PRJEB7988) | marine metagenome | isolation source: saline water (ENVO:00002010), including | reverse complement strand
CTCGAGGAGGTATTATCGGTGGCAGTTCTGCTGGAGCATCCATTCAGGGAGACTATTTGGCGCGAGCCAACCCACTTGGCAATCGGGATATTATGGCACCGGGGTATGAAAAAGGATTCGGATTTTTACCCGGTTCAGCGATCGATCAACACTTTAAACAACGTAATCGATTCAAAGATATGTCGTCCTTAGTCGACAAGTATCCGCAATTACTGGGCATTGGCATTGATGAAGGTACTGCATTGGTAGTGAAACGTGGTTTAGGAGCGGTAAAAGGTGACGGTGCCGTCCATTTTTATGACCGTCGGCAATCTCTGGTCGAAAACGAAAAAGACTACCTTACGATTGAGTCAGGTCGCACGTTTGATCTGGTAAAACGCGAAGCAGTCGAGGAATAAGTCAGGCAGTATGTCAGTCCGTTCCGGGAAACTACATCGGTTTGCTCCTTGGCTGTTTATCAGTCCCTGGTTGCTCGGACTCCTTGGGTTGTTCGCCTATCCTTTTGTTGCTTCGTTGATTTGGTCATTTACCGAATACGATCTGCTGACAGCGCCCAGGTACGTGGGCACCGATAACTACCAGCGTGTTGCCGATGAAATTCTACGCGGCGAAGGATTTGGCAAAGCACTCTGGAATACCTTTTACTACGCAGCTGTTTCCGTGCCGCTTTCTACCATCCTGGCTATTCTCTTAGCCGTGATGCTGAATTGGAAAGTGCGTGGGCAGGCGGTGTTTCGGACTCTCTTTTATCTTCCTTCGATGGTCCCTATGGTCGCTTCGTCCATTCTCTGGTTATGGCTACTCGATCCTCGCGACGGGATGGTTAATGGCGTGCTGGGAATGTTTTACGACGTGCCCCCGCTATGGTTTCAAGGCATGCAGGAGGCCTTCTCATTGGAAAGCCCCTTTCAGTTTGGATCGAAGGATGGCTTGACGTTGATGTCATTGTGGGGAGTCGGGAATTTTATGTTGATTTATCTCGCAGCCATTGGTGATGTCGACCAGTCCTTGTATCAAGCAGCGGACTTAGAGGGAGCAGGAATCTGGCAGAAATTTAGACACATCACGCTTCCAATGCTCTCTCCCATCATCTTCTTCAATATCATTCTGGGGATCATTCAATCGGTCCAGGCCTTCACGCAGATATATATCGTTAGTGAAGGAACAGGTCAGCCCGCTGAATCCAGCCTGTTAATTTCCTTGCAGTTATTCCTTTCCGCGTTTCGTGATTTGGAAATGGGGTATGCCTCGGCTATCGCCTGGGTACTATTTGTTATTCTTGCATTAGCCACCTGGGGGTTGTTTAGAACGAGTCGTAATTGGGTTCACTATCGGGGAGTGCGGATGTAATGCCACGGCGAATTCCTACGATCCTGTTTCTTTTATTCGCCCTCGCGATTGCCGTTTGGGGGACCACTATTTCGCTGACCAGTGAAACTCCGGAGGATAGAGAAGAAGTGGTGTTCTGGCACTTTTGGTCGGGGCCGGATGGAGCCATCGTCGATAATGTTGTGCGGAGATTTAACGAAAGCCAGAGTAATTACTTTGTTCGAGCGGTTTCGATGCCCGGCAATAACTTTGATATGAAACTGTTTCTCGCGATTACCGGAGGCGATCCACCGGATTTGATTAATCAGGACGACCCGATCGTAGCTGATTGGGCATTTCGTGGAGCGCTCTATAGCATGGAAGAGATCGCTCCGTCTGAGGAAGTTGAGCGTCTGCGGGAATGGCTACTGCCGTCAGCTAGAAGCCTTGGCGAATATGATGGGAAACTCTATGCCGTTTGCAATGGACTGGATATTAGAGCACTCTATTTCAATCAGGATCTTGTTGAATCAGCATTACAGAGCCCCGCTCCGAAATCCCTAGAGTCCTATCATCAGTTGGATCAGATTGCCCGGGCCTGCACGAAATATACAGACGGTGAATTAACTCAGATCGGCTATCTACCCGACCCTCGGCGTTTGTGGGCATGGGGCCCAGCTTTTGGTGGTGATTTTTACGATGAAGCTACTTCGGAGATTACCACAGATGATCCGCGGATCCTGAATGCTCTGGAATGGATGGTTTCGTACCGCCGTGAATTGGGAGCCAATAATGTTGCTACCTACCGGCAGAACGACCAATCGTTACCCAATAAGATGTTTCCGCTATTAGCTGAGCGTTATGCGATTATTCTCGATGGTCAGTGGCGAGTACGTGATATCGAGGCGGCTCAACAGCAGAGCCGGGAGCGTGGGCAGCAGCCCACACGTTATGGTGTCTGGCCGTTACCGCATGATCCGCAACAGAATGGGAAAGCCGGCTGGGTTAACGGCAACGTGTTCCTGGTTCCGCGGCATGCAGAGAATGCTTCGGGTGCGTGGGAGTTTATTAAATTCTGGACGGGAATGGATGGCCATCAATCGCAAGCCGCAACAACCTGTATGGCCGGAGGCTGGATTCCGGTTTCTCAGCAAGTGTCAGAATCGCCGGAATTCCAGCAGTATCTCCAGGACCATCCATTGTTTGCAAGGTTTGTTGAGTTTTCTCAAACCGAACAAGTGCCGACACCAATTATTCCCGCCGCGGCTCGTTACTATCGGGAGGTTAACAATCTTGTGCAACGAGCAATGTACTCGGACGAGCCAATGGACTTGAATGCTGAATTGGTATCGATTGATAAAGCGATGCAGGACCATCTGGACCGTATCACCAGTCGCCCATCCTTTGACGAGGAGAGTAAGCGGCATGACTAAACGACGTTTCATGAGCTGGCGAGTTGCTTTGTTGATTACGGTTAGTGTACTAATGATGTTACCACTAGTGTTGATGTTGTTAGCGTCAGTGAAGCCGGCTGAACAACTCACCAGTGACCCCTATAGTTTGCTTCCCATTCGTATTCAATTAAGTAACTATCAGGAATCACTCGAGACCATTCCCTACGTAAAATATCTGGCGAATTCGATTGTGATCTGTGTCGGTAGCGTAGTTGGCACGGTCATTTCCTGCTCTTTGGTTGCCTATGGCTTTGCCCGGATGCAGTGGCGCGGCCGTAATCTGATGTTTGCAGTGATGATCGGTACGATGCTATTACCATGGCATGTCACGATGATCCCTCGCTTTGTATTGTTCAGCGAATTAGGACTTTATAACCATTTGGCGGCCATTGTCCTGCCGACCTTTCTGGGAGATGCGTTTTACATCTTTCTTTTAAGGCAGTTCTTCCTGTCGATTCCGGAAGAGATTAGTGAAGCTGCCAGATTGGATGGGTTAAGTGAGTTTGGTATCTATTGGCGCATGATATTACCTCTGAGCAAACCTGCTTTGGTGACGGTTGCCATGTTCCAGTTGGTGGTGAGTTGGAACGACTTTAGTAGTCCTCTGTTGTATTTGAGTGACCAGAACAAATTTCCATTAGCGTATGGTCTAGAACAGTTTGTCAGCTCTTATGCAGATCAAACTCATTTATTGATGGCTGCAAGTGTTCTGTTTACTCTGCCCATGGTTCTTCTGTTTTTTGTGGCCCAAAAGAGCTTCACTAGCGGCATCACCGTAACCGGTTCTAAGTAAACGTGTTAGGGCTTTGCAGGCGGGAAAACAAGGGGATCGGCGGTTGCGTGAAGCTGAGGTTGAGTATACGATTAAATTTCGGTTGGCAGGTCTGCTGACCTCAGACTGTTCATACCATTGAGCTAATTTTGGAGAATCCCCCGTGGGAACAAAACGTACAGGAAAAGGTCGTCGCAAAATAGGTCGTAAGAAACGACGTATGCGTGCGAAGATCCGTCACCGCAAGAAGTAGTCTTCTGGGTGAGATGAACTAGAGATGATAACGACGTCTGGATGACAGGCGTCGTTTGTCTATGCGCTAATCTTCAATCTAAGTATCCCATCTCTGCTTTCAATTATTGTTATTATGAGTACTTGAAAAACTTCAATGCTCTAAACATGGAATAACGAATGAGGCTCTTGAATCGAAATCCGTGGCTGCTGGCCATGTTGTTGGTCAGTGTAACGAGTCTGGCTTATGGGCAAAGTAAGTATCAATATGGCCCCAATTCCCAGCGACAGGAAGGCGTCCCGCAGGGCAAAGTGACTCAGCATCGTTGGGAAAACAGCAAGGTCTTTCCTGGTACTCAGCGAGACTACTGGATCTACGTTCCTGCTCAATACGATGCAGCCAAAGCTGCCTGTGTGATGATCTTCAATGATGGAGGTGGTTATGTACGTGACAACGGGCATTCCCGGGTTCCGCTTGTTTTTGATAATCTGATTCATCAGGGAAAAATGCCCGTGACGATTGGAGTGTTTGTGAATCCGGGAATTATTCCACCAGAGCAGCAAGGTGGTGCACCACGTCGCAATCGAAGTTTTGAATACGATAGTCTGGGTGACCAATATGCCAGGTTTCTTATCGACGAATTATTACCAGCAGTTGGAAAACAATATACGCTGACAGATTCCCCGGAAGGCAGAGCGATCTGTGGTTTAAGCAGTGGAGGAATCTGTGCGTTTACCGCTGCCTGGGAGCGGCCGGACTATTTCTCCAAGGTCGTTTCCTATATCGGTAGCTTTACAAATATTCGCGGAGGCCATGTCTACCCTGCTGTGATTCGTAAGACAGAGAAAAAACCAATTCGTGTCTTTCTCCAGGAAGGTGACGCCGATCTTGATAACTTGTTCGGCAACTGGCCGCTGGCCAATGAACAAATGGCCGCGGCGTTGAGATATGTTGGCTATGACTATCAGTTTGTCATGGGGACAGAAGGCCACAGCGGGCGCCACGGTGGAACGATACTGCCTGAAATAATGGAGTGGTTGTGGAGAGACCATCCGGACAATCCAGCGGCTTCAAAGTAACGATTGTTGTCTCAACTCACCATCGGATTTACCCATCACAGGAATCGATCAATGAAGAAGCTCTGTTTTGTATTACTGCTGCTAAGTTCAACATTCACGCCGATTGTTGCGCAGGATTTACCCATTTCACAAATCATGATCGAGGGTGAATCCTGGGAATTGGTCGCTGAAGGTTACCAATTTACGGAAGGGCCGGCCGTGAATGCCGACGGCGAAGTCTATTTTACAGATGTTCCATCGTCCAAAATCTACAAAATTGATCTGGCAGGCAAAGTGAGTTTGTTTACAGATCAGGCCAATAAGACGGCTGGGCTTATGTTTGGAGCAGATGGCTTTCTGTATGGAACTAGTATTGGTGGAAAGGCAATTGTTCGCTTTGATTCCCAGGGAGTTCCCACGCCGATTGTTGAAGGCGTGAATTGTAACGATTTAGTTGTGTTAGGTAACGGAACAATCTTTTTTACCGATCATGTAGAGGGCAAGATTTGGAGCGTCTCGTCTGAGGGCAAGCTGCTGGAGGTCGCGGCGGGAATTACCTTTCCTAATGGTTTGATTGCATGGCCCAATCAAAAGCAGTTAGTTGTTGCTGATATGCGGGGGCGGTATCTCTGGAATTTCTGTATCACAGCTGATGGTCAGCTGAAGCATCAACAACCCTATAGTACGATGCAGCTGTCTGTGGGCAAGACGGAGAGTGGAGCCGATGGGATGACCGTCGATAAGGTTGGTCGCGTTTATGTCTGTACTGAACAGGGAGTACAGATCTTTGATACGCAGGGACGTTTAAGTGGCGTCTTAGCCAAGCCACAACGGGCATTCCTATCCAATATCACGTTAGGTGGTCCCGAGTTGAATTACCTTTATGCCACTTCGACCGATAAAGTTTATCGCCGTAAATTGAACACAAATGGTGTGCGATTGGCTAAATAGAAAAACCGACCGGCATAAAAAAACGGCTCGCCCCTGTTGAGAGACAAGCCGTTTCGATGGTCTTATTGCGTTAGCTCCAATCAACGCCCGAGAGTCGGTTCAATGCGAGCTGTAAGGCGTGAGTTCCATCTCGTCCGTGTCCTTGCGAACGCAAACCTTCATAGAGTTGTCTGGAAAGAGCTAAGCCCGGAAGGCAAAGACCCATTTTGTTCGCTTCATCAATGGCAATGCCCATGTCCTTGATAAAGTGCTCGACAAAAAAACCAGGGTCGAAGTTTTTATCAATAATACGAGGGCCCAGGTTGGAAAGCGACCAGCTTCCAGCTGCTCCGGAGGCAACCGATTGCATGACGGTAGGCAGGTCCAGGCCAGCCTTGTAGCCATAGAGCAATGCTTCACAAACTCCAATCATATTGGTCGCAATCAAAGTCTGATTGACCATTTTAGTATGCTGTCCGGCACCAGCGTCTCCCTGATGAACGATCGTTTGTCCCATAGCATCCCACATGGGCTGCAAGGCATCCACGACGTCCTTGTCGCCGCCGATCATGATCGAAAGTGTTCCGTTTTTAGCTCCCACATCACCACCGGAAACCGGGGCATCCACACTGTGAACTCCCTTTTCCTTGGCGGTATTGTATATTTCGACTGCCAGCGAAGGTTCACTGGTGGTCATGTCGACAAGGATATTTCCTTCTTTGCTACCAGCTAACGCTCCATCCTTCCCCAAGAACACTGCTCTGACATCAGAAGGAAATCCGACGATGGCAAAAATCACATCGCTGTTTTCCGCAACTGCCTTAGGGCTTTCGGCCCAGGTCGCTCCCTTATCTAGTAAGCCCTGAGCTTTATCTTTAGAGCGGGTGTATATCGTTGCCTGAAAGCCCTGATCGATGAGGTGACCACACATGCTGGCTCCCATCACCCCTGTGCCAATCCAGCCAATTCTGGTTGTTCCCGGTTCGATCGCAATAACACTCATGAAGTATGTTCCTTGTATGATTTCTTGTTGGCAATCAGATGTTCTGGTTGCATTCGGTTGTCAGCTTAGCATTGCCCATAGGGCATTACGGACTATTTTAGTGCTTTCCTATCCACATTTCACGTACCCAGGAGAGCAGGCTGTCTCGAATTAGCTGAGTTAGCTACCGGGTGTAACGTTACCAGCGATGTTCCGGACGATTTAAGATTTCACTGGCAATCATCGCTTCGCGTGCTCCACGCGGGGACTTCAGTAGCTCTCGCGCAGTGATAGCCGGACCGGAGACTCCTGATCGGGCGGAAGTATCGGCTATTGCCTGCTTTTTATCCGTGGCAAATTGCTTTAGATCAAAAGGCTTACCGCTTTGCTGCATCGCTTGATCGACTTGATCTCCACGTTCCGGTTGCTCCAGAGAAGAGTCAATTTCTGTTTGAAACGGTGTCAGTGGTGAGGAGTTAACCTTCCCCACCGGTGCTCGTTTTACGGGAGCGCGTCGTGGTACCTGTCGTTGTTTGGGAGGACCCTGTGGGTCGTTGGATATCTGCTCCAAACCTTCCAGGATACCTTCGATAATCGTCTTAATGATGCCAGCCATGGATTATGCGTCTACCGTTGCCCCTTCCGGCGTTGGTTCTTTGGCAAAAGAATTCCTCATTTCGGTATCCGCCTGGATGTTTGTGATGCGATAGTAATCCATGATGCCAAGATTACCATTATTAAAGGCATCTGAAATTGCCTGAGGTACTTCAGCTTTAGCAGCAATGAGTTGTGCCTGACTCTCCTGGATCGAGGCTTCTTTTTCCTGTTCCATCGCGACGGCCATGGCACGGCGACCTTCCGCCTTTGCGCGTGCGACTTTGGTATCGGCTTCGGCCTGGTCCGCCTGTAGTTTCGCTCCGATATTCCCTCCAACATCAATATCTGCGATGTCGATCGAGACGATTTCAAATGCGGTTTGCGAGTCGAGTCGATCGGAAAGGACTTTCTTGGAGATCACATCAGGATTTTCCAAAACCTCTTTGTGAGAAGACGCCGAGCCAATCGCACTAATAATGCCTTCACCGACTCGAGCAGTAATCGTTTCTTCGGTAGCCCCTCCAACAAGCTGTTGGAGATTGGCGCGAACGGTCACTCGGGCACGTACATAAAGTTCGATCCCATCCTTGGCTACGGCATCGAGTTTCTTTTTGCCTGAATCGAGTGAAGGACAATCAATCACTTTGGGGTACACACTTGTTTGTACGGCTTCCAGGACATTTCGCCCTGCGCGGTCTATGGCCATTGCTTCCTGGAATGTCAGGCTAATAATCTTGGCTTTTCGGGCCGCGATTAATGCTCGGATAACCAACGCTACGTTTCCACCGGCAAGGTGATGCGAATTCAGAGCACTCAGTGTCACTCCTTCTTGTTCGGTTAAGTCCGCTTTGACAGCCATAATTTTACTTTGCACGATCATACTGACCGGGATCTTCTTGAAAGTCATACTGATCAAATCGACAAATCCAATGCCTGCTCGCGTTAGCTTGCACTGGATGTACAGTTTGAAATAGGACAGGAAGATATACAGAATGACCAGCAGGAATATTAATGCCACGATAGGCAGGATGACTTCCGGACCGATATTGGCATCAGCAAAAAGGGTAAGTGAGGTCATGTTACGATTTTACCTAGTTAAATAAGCAGGCATGGGTAATTGCCCGTTCTATTTGGAAGGTACCTTCGGTTGGATGGTACCTTCTGTTGGATTGTGCTTTCTGTTTTGTAGTTGTACCAAAGATTGTATGAGGATTCACGGGAATAGAAGTAATTCTTCGGCGACTAATCTCCCAGCGATTGCTCAAGATCGTCTTCAAACGAGGAGTATTCGATGTCAGGCTGCGGATTCCCGGGCTCAGAATTTGAGCCAGCCTGAGCGGCCTTCACCTGGCCGACAAGGATACGATTACTTTCGATACTTAATACTTCAATTTCGGTTCCGGCTTCGATGATCATTCCCCGGCTTACGGCGTCGTGACTTTTGCCATCTATTTCGATCCGTCCATTGGGCATCAGATCGGATGTGCTTATCCCGTGTAATCCTACAAGATGTTCCAGCGAACGAGTGACAGAACCGGCAGGATCTTCGGGAGGAGGTAGAGCATTTTTCCCCATGGCAGTATGCGGCCAGATCTTCAAAGCTAAATAGATCATGACTCCCACAACAATCACCGAAGCACACAGAATAAACATGCCTGTGGATTGTCCGGCTTGATAACCGAGGTAGACCGCACCAATAAAACAGCCGACCGCCGCGATTCCAATCAGTCCACCTGAAGGAATAAATAGTTCCAGAATAATCAGTGCTGCTCCGATGGTGATCAGAACGATTGCCCAAAGAGTGTTTGGATCCATAACGGAATTACTTAGCCTTTCAATTAGGATTTAGTAACCACAATGCGATTACCAGTGACTTCAATCACATTGATCTCTATTCCCGTTTCAATCATTTCTCCGTCACTAACTACGTCATAGACTCTGGAGTCGATGTGGGCTTTGCCAGCGGGAGATAAACGTGTGGTGGTTTGTCCGGATTGTCCAACCAGATGTTCCCAGTGAACCAGGGCTTCATTCCAACGGGTTTGCTGCGCGGTCGTGGCATCGCTGTTTGCAGGCGCGATCATACAACCCAACCAGGTGTCGCCGAACGTGCGAATAGTCATTTGATAAAGTACCAATGCGGCCAGACTCGTTCCGATGACGCCTGTAATTGAATTCGCCAATTGCGAGACCTGAAACGGATTACTGGGGAATGAAAAGGACTGCGCAGACAGAATGAGGCCCAGCAATAATGAACAAGCACCTCCAATGCCGAAGAAGCCAAATCCGGGAGTGGCAAACAGTTCCACGCCAATACCAATCACACCAATCACAATCAGAATAATTTCCAACGCAGCAACCGTTCCGTTTAAATGTCGAGCCCAGATATGTAATCCGAAGCCTAACAGCGAAAGGAGTCCGGGGATGCCAAGTCCCGGCGAAGCTAACTCTGCCATCAGCCCATAGATTGCCATGGTTAAGGTGGCCCAGAGGAACCAGTTACTATGAGCAATTTCATTCAGAAAACCACTTAACCCCGTAGTCGTTTTGACTTCGACGTCTGAGGGTTGTAAATCAAAGTTGGCCAGTAGAGCAGGTAGGTCCTCAGCAATTCCCTGTAAATGACCGACTTGTCTCAGCGTGGAGTGGTCAAAATGACGTTCGGTATTGAGCAGAGCGCCGCGTGACCATTTTTGCTGGTCTTCCAATGCGTCAAATTGCTGTTGGCAAAATGCTCGTACTTCTCCGGATTCAGCCTGAGTGTAAACATGCAACTCGACCGTTGGGTCGAGGCAACCATAAAATAGTGACCATTCCCTCAGACTGCTGTGTCCCAATGCTTCGAGTGTTTGCTGCATTTCAAACGTCAGGTCTCCCGGAGCGTCGCTACTGCCATATCCGCCAATGATTCCTTCGGCACTCATGTAAACTTCATCACATGCCAGGGCCAGTAATCCAGCGGCTCCACGAGCATGCCGTTCTACAAAAGCCACTGTCTTCACTCCGTCATGACGCAGATCCGCAATGGTATTGGCCAGATCGATGAGTGCTTCGGTATGGGCTCCATCATTGTCAAATTGAAAGACGAGCAGATTGTGGTCTTCTGCCAGTTGGTTGATCAAAACCTGTTTGTCCCGAACTCTGGAAATGCCGATCAATTGTGACATGTCGATTACCACGGCGTGGATTTCACCAACGGGAGCGGAAGACTTGAGGAATCTGGTCGGCGGGATGCTTAGTTCTGCTGCGAGTGTCGTGTCATTCGTTGGCATCATCGAAATGGCACTCAATCGAGTCAGCACAGTGCGGTCAATTTGAAAAGCATCGCCCGCCATAGAGATTCCCGTGGAGGATGTTAATTGTCCTTGATCGATGAGTGTTTGTCGTTCCGCTCCGGTCGCAAAGTAGGTGCTATCTGAGGTTTGGACTTCGTGTAACGGCACTGCCGGATCAAGCATCGCCTGAATCACGGCGTAAGGAAGATGTTTTTTTGAATCGGTGACACGACGATAATCATCACGGATTTCGGCAGAGAGGCGTGTTGTATCCTTTTCCGGGCCGGTCAGAATGGTTTCGGGACTGACGATTAGTTTGGAACATGCCAATGCTGCCAGCAGGGCGTGATCAGCATAGTGTCCATCGAGAACAGCTACCGTTCGACAGCGTTGCGTCAATTCAGTCGAGGAAAGAAAGCTTTCGAGCGTATTGCAGGCTCCAAAATCACTGGAGATTTCCGAGGCCTGTTCAGCCGGTAGAAAACGAACAATAAGAAACGGTCGCTGGTTATCAGTCGAGGCATTTTCCGCATTGGCAACAGCAGCATTCAGTGCTCGAGTAATACTGCCAATGTTATTGTTTTGTATTGGCAACTGGATTTCGACGAGCACGGAGGTTTGCTCAGGCTCTTTCGTTGGTTCTTGTCCAACACCTGGTCGAACAAAGCTGGCCATCCATACCAGCCAGAAGACTGCGAGAAATGCCCGCAGAATAGAATCGTTGAGTTGCCGGACGTGAAGTTTAAACACTATAACTCAGCCTTTACGTGAGGAAACAACGTCGTATCCAAACTGGATATCCCTTCGTAACATGGCCGTTATTATATCACTCGAAGCATGCCAGGTTACCTAGTTTCCACGCAATGCTATCGAGGTTGCTGTGTCGGCGTAGCGGCTTGACGCATCGGTTGTGCCGTCGGGGCTGCGTTAACGACTTTTTTCCACCCGGATGGTAACTCAGGTTCGTAAAAGTTGCGATAGAACGGATTCAGTTTTTCAAAGGTTGTTGCGAAATTGATTTCACGTTGTTTGAAGTTGAAGACCGTACGGGAATGATTCTTCCCCTTTTGGTAACTGCGGTCAAAGATGACCATCCCCTTCGGAAGGAAATCCTGATTGTCGATGATGATGTGGACTTTCTGGTAATTACTGGCGTCGTAGGCGGTCTTTGGATAGGCTTCGAGCCAGATTTCTCCCTGAACGTTCTGAGGAGTAATCGCTCGCACCCAAAAGCGATTTAACATGTCCTGAGCGTTGCACCCAAACAGAAAAGGTAGGGGCCCGTTAATGATATTCTTGCCTTGTAGTTCTGCGGGCAGTACTTGTTGAATGAGTCGTTGATTGAGATAGTCGTACTCAAAGATGCTCTTACCATCGCAGACCCAATATTCTCCGTGAGTCCCGGGAATCTGTTTGTAAGTAGCTTTGGCCTGGGCCATTGCCGGTTGATAAGTAAGAACTTTTTCAACCTTGAATAGTCCCTTGTCAGGGTCAGCGAATCGTACTTTGCCTGTGCTAAATGTTTTGAAGGTGTTGCGAGGACCGTATACAGTATCAAATTGCCAGCGTTCAAAATCGCTGCGGTAGTGGTCAATTTTTTCCGTGTGATTTTGCCAATGTAGTAACACTCTCTGAATGTACTCTTGATGTTTTTGAGAGAGCGGTAAGAAGGCAGGCGGTTGAATTGCCTGTTCTGCTTGGTTTGGTTGTCCCTGACCGGATTGTCCCTGAACTCTGGCAGACTGTTGTGGCTGTGATTGCCTGGTTGGTTGCGTTTGTTGAGGTTGCTGCGCAGGGCAGCAACTCACGACAATGAGCAGCCATAGTATCGATTGCGAGTATTTCATCAATCCGGAATCCATTCCATCAAAGATTGTGAGAGCCTAACGAGTCTGCCAGCGACCTTGGTTGGTCGAGTTGAATTTTAGCAGGAATAGAGCGTCAAGAGCTAGATTGATACAGACTCAGTCGGCGTGATCGGCCAGGATTTGATCTAGCAATTTACCGCCTGCAAAGTTGTCTTCGAGGGTGTAATCTGCCAGGTCATGCCAGGAAGAATGTCCGGGGTTGCGTTTTTGGCTAAACCAAAGCGTCGGACAGCCCGCATTCCTGCCGGCCTCGAGATCAAACTTATAATCTCCCGCCATAACCGCCTGAGCCGGTTCGATTCCCCAGATTTCACAGATATGAAGCAGTGCCCAGGGATCAGGTTTAATCGGACCTTGCTCGCGGCCAATGATAGGTGAAAATTTGACCGGCAGCATTTCCAGCATGGGCTCGGCAAATTCAATTAGATTTCGAGTGACGATTGCCATTCGCAGACCCAGCGAATCGGCATAGGTAACCAGTTCCGGGATTCCGGGAAACACGGTAGCCTGTTCAACTCCCCGAGCTTCATGTTGCCTCAGGACGCGTTCGCATTCTGCTCTGCGTTCACCGGTGTAAGCTTCTATCGTCTCAAGAATCGGAGCATCGGCTGCCAGATTCATATCAGCTCGCATCTGATTGAAGTCGAGTTTCGAGTCGATGAGCGTACCGTCCATATCGAAGATGATCCCCTGGATTGCCATGGACGCTTCTCACTCAACTCCCTTTGATTTCCTGGGTATGGGGAGTCCCATATCCTTCATCAGAAACTGCATGTCATCCCAGACATCACGTTTTCGTCGAGGGTCTCGCAGGAGGTAGGCTGGGTGAAACGTGCACAAAACCTTGCTCCCATTTTTTTCAAAGAACTGACCACGCATTTTTCCAATGGGCGTTTTACAGTCCAGGAAAGAGTGACTCGCAATCGCTCCCAGACATACGATGTATTCGGGCTGGATTATTTCCAACTGCCGTTGGAGAAATTCCGAGCAGTTTTGCTGTTCCGCAGGCGTAGGGTTTCGGTTCCCTGGGGGGCGGCATTTAATCGTATTGAGGATGTAGATTTCTTCCCGACTAAGTCCCATCGCTTCAATGATCTTGTTGAGCAGTTTGCCGGCGCGGCCGACGAATGGTTCGCCTTGCTTATCTTCATCTGCTCCGGGGGCTTCTCCGTAAAACACCAGTCGTGCATTCGGATTACCGACACCAAAAACGGTGCTGATGCGAGTTGCAGCCAATTCAGCACAGGCGGTGCAGTCGGCGACATCCTGGCAGACGAGATCTAGTTCTTTATGTTTTTTGGAGGGCATAACAGGGTCGTTGGGGACGGCCGTCGGATTGGCATCGCTGGCCGATACGATCGGTGAAGAGTCAGCCACGGCAGTAATCTGGACGGATTCTGCGACGACTGGTGTTACGGCGGACTCAGCTGCAGGAAGTTCCTGCTCCATGGAGGGTAGTCCGTGTCTGGCAATCGTTGCAAGGTGGTTTTGTAATTCGCTGAGATCCACTCCCTGGCCGGTTGCCGTCGTCATCGAAGAGACACCAGATCGCTGTAGGCTTTGCAGGCGTTGACGAACCGCTTTGGCGAATCGAGCGGCATCGAATGGCGTTGGTGTTGAGTTCACAGGTTCCGGCATGATTTACATCAAAAGATTGACTGCAGAATGTTGAATTATAACGATTTGTATGAAAATACTACCCATTCAATCCTACGTCCATGGAATTCCATAGCAATGAATCCTGGGATTATCGACGCTTTTGCAGAGTGAAGATATCATTATAGCACTATGTCTCTTCCTCAAGTGGTAATCATTGGTCGCCCCAACGTGGGTAAATCCAGCATTTTCAATTGGCTCGTCGGTCGCCGACTTGCCATTGTTGATGATGTGGCTGGAGTTACGCGCGACCGCATGACCCAATTGTTACGGCACAACGAGCGGTTTTTCGAGCTCGTCGATACCGGTGGAATTGGAATCAACGACGTAGATGATTTGAGTGAGGAAATTGAAGATCAGATCCGTTTGGCAATGGATGCTGCTGATGTGATTCTCTTTGTGGTGGATTCCCGAGAGGGTTTACTACCACTTGATCAGGAAGTCGCTCAGCGTCTTCGCTATATCGATAAACCCATCATTTGTGTTGCCAACAAGACCGATGAAGCCGAAATGGATCCAGATGCTGATGAGTTCTATCGGTTAGGCCGAGGTAAATTGATTCGTGTCAGTGCGATGCAAAATCGCAACAAAGAGCTTTTACTCGACATGATCGCTGAAAGAGTCCCCCATCTTACCGAAGAGGAATTGATGGATGAGGATATTGAACCGGGTGAAATGAAAATTGCTTTGGTGGGCCGTCGAAATGTTGGTAAGAGTACCTTTATTAATACGCTGACTGAAGCGGAACGTATGATCGTTAGTGAAGTTGCCGGTACGACGCGGGACAGTGTGGATGTGCGGTTCGAACTGGATGGCAAATCATTTGTTGCCATTGATACACCGGGGTTGAGAAAACGCAAAAGTGTTCGGACGGATATTGAGTTTTACAGTACACACCGAGCTCAACGTAGTATTCGCCGAGCGGATATCGTGTTGATGTTTTTCGATGCTTCGCAGCGTGTAAGTCAGGTCGACAAACAACTCGTCAAATACATCGAAGACAATTACAAGCCCTGTATCTTTGTGGTGAATAAATGGGACTTGATGGTCGAGCATATGCCTACCGAACGCTGGGCAAATTATCTCCGGGATACATTTCAAACGATGCGGCACGTGCCGATAGCTTTTATCACCGGACAATCCGGGAAGAATATGAAAGCACTGCTCAATCACGCCCAAATGCTCTACAAACAAACTCAAATGCGAGTGGGAACAGGCGAGCTAAACCGCTTGGTACGGGATGCCATGCGTCGACACGCTCCACCAGTCTTTAAAAACCGCCGCCCCAAAGTTTATTACTGTAGTCAGGTGAGTACACAGCCACCGACGATTGTCATGAAAGTTAATAACCCCAAGGCATTCGCGCCGGACTACAGACGTTATTTGCTGGGGGTGCTGCGAGACCAACTCGATTTCGGAGAAGTTCCGATCAAGCTCTATCTGCAAAAACGGGAAAGTGCTGATCAACGAGACGATATTGGGCCTGTTGGATAATGTAGCCGAATCCAACCAACTTGTACCCAGTGGCCCAAATTCCATACTAACCCCACAGTGATACTTATGCACGGCGACGATGACGCACCAACTCAGGTTCCAACTAGCCAACGGGTGATAGGTGTGGTTAAACTGCTTCGTCCTCATCAGTGGGTTAAGAATCTGCTAGTCTTTTTGGCTCCGATTCTGGGACAACAGATCGGTTCCGATTCGATTGCCCTGACCGGATTGTGGGCATTTCTGAGCCTCAGTTTTGTGGCCTCTGCCGTCTATGTCCTCAATGACTTAATCGACGTACAGGCAGATCGATTGCACCCAACAAAATGTCACAGGCCTCTGGCAAGTGGACTAGTACCGACGCGTGTGGCGCCTGCGATTGTGGTTGGGATGCTGCTTGCAGGATTCTTAACCGCTTATGGTTTGGTGGAGGCCATCGACTATACCTATGCGTTGGCCAGTTATTTTGCAGTTACCACGCTTTATACGTTTTGGTTGAAACGGATTGTCATGGTCGATGCGCTGGTACTAGGTGGCTTGTTCACGCTGAGGATTGTGATGGGGTCAGTAGCAACCGGAGTGGAATCGTCAGTCTGGTTACTCGCATTTTCGATGTTCATTTTTACAAGCATTGCATTTGGTAAACGGTTTAGCGAACTCTACAAATACCAGGATGTCGCTGCCGACGACGAGCGATTAAAAAGTTTGCGGCGTCGAGGTTATGAACCTACCGATTTGGCATTGGTCGAAATGATTGGGATCTGTACCGGAATGATCGCTGTACTCGTTATGGCACTCTACATGAATGATGCCGCAACGGATTTGTACGTCTACCCTCAAGCACTGTGGGGCGTCGTTCTGGCAGTCCTCTACTGGGTGTGCAACTTTTGGATGATGGCACACCGGGGAAAAGTCGCTGAAGATGCGGTGAAGTATATCGTGCTGGATCGTTCAAGTTGGATTAGCGCAGCAATTGTCATCATTAGCATGATGATTGCTATCTGGCCATTTGCATAAGTGAGCAGTAGTGATTGGCATGCATGATTCGAATTCTGCTACGAGTCCCCCCAGGACTGCAGTGACCACATCACTGTCAGGTTGGGGTAACTATCCAGTGCTGGACTGTCCTCAGTTCTTTCAAAGACAAGTGGATTCCATTCGTAGCTTATTGTTGGATCAACAAAGTTCGAGTTTGATTGCTCGCGGGCTGGGTAGGAGTTACGGAGATTCGTCAATCAATGCGGACGGTGTTCTCAATCAAACGTCGAGAAATCGCTTTCTGTCCTTTGATTCGGAGACAGGTTTACTTCACTGTGAGGCCGGAGTGTCGCTGGACGAAGTGGTGCAGGCAGTGCTTCCACAGGGTTGGTTTTTGCCGACGACACCGGGAACTAAATTTGTAACGATCGGTGGAGCCATCGCAGCGGATGTGCACGGGAAGAACCATCATCGAGACGGAACCTGGGGACAGCATGTACGGCGATTTAGCTTGATGTTGGCTGATGGTAGTATTCTGGAGTGTTCCCCCACTCAGCATAGTGATGTGTTTTGGGGAACGGTTGGAGGAATGGGGCTGACCGGGATAATTCTCGAGGCAACGATTCAATTAATGAATGTCCCGTCCTCTTATGTCGACGTGAATCAGCGCAGAGCAAGCAATCTTTCCGAAGTGTTTGATCTCTTCATGGAGACCGACCAGCAGTATAAGTACAGCGTTGCCTGGATCGATTGCCTCAGCCAGGGCAGTAGGTTAGGCCGCTCTGTTTTATTACTCGGTAATGACGCTCCTGCCGAACTGGTTCAGGCTTCGCGACGTCGTCAGCCGTTTTCGCTGCCAACAAAGCGTTGTAAATCGATCCCCTTCCAATTTCCCGGACTCGCTATGAATCGTCTGGCCATTAAAATGTTTAATGGGTTGTACTATCGACGGCACGGTGACAAAAATATGCTAGTCGATTTTGATTCGTACTTCTATCCACTCGACTCGATTCACCATTGGAATCGAATCTACGGTCGTCGTGGATTTGTTCAGTATCAGGCGCTCTTTCCTCGTGAAACCTCTCGACAAGGTATGACGCGTTTACTTGAAATCATTGCTCATTCCGGACAGGCGTCGTTTCTGGCTGTTCTCAAGAGTAGTGGAGCCGCTAATTTAGGCATGCTTTCTTATCTGTTTGACGGACATACGCTGGCATTGGATTTTCCCTTTCGGGGAGAAAAAACGATTGAACTTTGTGAGCGTTTGGATCAGGTGTTACTGGAGTTTGGTGGTAGAGTTTATTTAGCAAAAGATTCTCTTGTATCGGCGGAACACTTTAGTCAGATGTATCCCCGCATCGACGAATTCAGAGAATTGAAACATCGCCTGGACCCGGATTCTGTATTTCGATCCCATCAGTCGGACCGAGTGGGACTGACGGAGGCTCGATAAGATAAGTCATGGCACGCCAGAAAACTCATACACAACGACAGTATGAACGGGCTGAGAAGAAGAAACGTGAACGACGTGAGCAACCCGAAGAGAACCGACGGGAAGCAGCGGAGATTCCCGGACTGAATCTGCGTATTGCGATCTCATTTGTTCTGACACTCTTGGCGATTGCTGTGGCGTTGAAGTGTTATGAAGTTCCCATTATGGGTTCCGAGGAGAACGCTCGCCTGAATATTGCTTCGGTTGGAATCGATGACGCCAATATTTTCATGACCTATGCCAGTAATGTGGTGCAGGGACATGGTGCCGTGTATTACCCTAGCGGACCCCGCGTGGAAGGGTACTCTTCACCCCTGTTTATGATGCTGTGCGCCGTTGGTTTTTTGGTAACCAGTCACGTCGAGTTTTACCTGCTGTTGTTAAATGCACTCTTGCTCTGTGGCGTGCTGATAACCGTGCAGTCCTTTATTCATGGGTTAGCCAAAGAGTCTGTGAGCGACGGTTCCTCCATTACTCAACGGGAGATGCTGGTTGTCAATTGGGCAGCCACTGTTTTACTGTGGGCATGGATGGTCGCCAGTCCGCCGTTCATTATTTGGACGACGGTAACCATGATGGATGTGGCCCTTTGGACGTTTGTATTCGTTTCCGGCAGCGTGGCTGCTGCCCGCCTGGCCATAAAACCGACGGCCTCCGTACGTCCGCTTGCAGTCTGGATTGTTGCGATGCTGCTGACGCGACCGGAAGCATTCTATCTTTGCCTCGTCTGGATTGTTGCTATCGTGATCGCACGATTCAAGCAGGGATGTCCGTTCAGTGAGATCTGTCATCGAGTAAAGGGACTTCTAGCGATCTATCTGGTAACGGTGGTGTGCCTGACGGCGGGACGTTATTTTTACTTTGGTTACCCGCTACCAAACACGTATTATGCAAAGGTTTCTTCTGACCTGGCCTACAACCTTAAACTTGGGATCGGCTATTTTATCGAGTTTGCCAAAGCGCAGCCCTGGGCAGCGGTCGTTTTATTGCTCAATGTGGTTTTGCTCATCAAAACACTTCGCCAAAACTGGCAAGTCGACCAGTCGTCGGAAGGCGTACCCAGCAGTCAGCAGGCGACCGCTGTGCTTGCCTGCATTTCTGTGCTGGCAGTCGTCGCTCCTATTCTGACGGGTGGCGACCATTTTAATTACTTTCGCTTTTTTCAGCCCTACTGGCCCGTGATGGTTTTGGCTGGTATTTATTACTTCCGAAAGTACTTTCTCATTGAGTCGCTGCCAACCATGAGGAAACCTATACGGGTAGGGATCACCACGCTGGCTTTAGCGGCAACGATGATGCTGGCTCAAAAACCGCCCTGGACCATTTTGGCTAAGTCTCCGGGCGCTCAGCCTACGTTAGCCAATGAATTTCAACTGGCATTAGGTGGCCGGCAGTTAGGCGATTTGCTTAATCGCTGGCAGGATGAACTTCAGAGTAACGTTCCCGCGTTGGATGAAAAAATGAGTTTAGGTACACTCACCACTGGCGGGATTGGGTTTAGCTATCAGGGGCCCGTGCTGGATATGTTGGGGCTCAATTACCCCGACATGGCTCACAGTGATGGTGATCGCAGAGGCAATAAGAATCACGCTGCCTTTAATAAAGACGTGTTCTTTGCTCAGCCGCCCCAGCTTTTTGCTCCTCGCAGCCGACGTAACAAAACAGAATTCCGCTCTGAGGTCTTTCCGTTTCAGTCCGCGAATGACTTTTGGATGACTTCATTAAAGAATCTGCATACCGATTCCCGTTTCGTCGAACAGTATGTTCCGATTGAATTGGTGGAAGTAACGGACAACAACGAAACTGCTTCACGCTGCACCGTATGGGCTCACCAGTCAGTGATCACCTTATTGCAGGGCGTTTCGACAGATCACTTTTCGTTTACCGTACTGACGGATTAGACTTAGTAAGATATAAGCTAGGGTATCGTTTAGGCCTTGGGAGGTACACCGAGGCTTTTACCGCCGTCGATCGCAATATCCGTTCCCGTGATAAATTGAGCTGCGTCGCTTGCTAAGTAGAGTACCGCTTCGGCAATTTCTTCAACATGAATCATCCGTCCCTGAGAAAGTGCCATTGGACTGGCTGCAATCGTTGCCTGGTAAGCCGCATCGAAATCCCCCGTAGCTTCTAAATCGCGAAGCATCATGCGTGTGTCACCGACAGGGCCCGGGCAAACTGTGTTCACTCGGATTCGATCTTTAGCATGGCAAAGCGCCAGGCTTTTTGTGAATGCAACTAAGGCTCCTTTGCTGGTACTGTAGACCGGGTCATGAGCACGTGGTAGTAAACCAGCGTTACTAGCCAGGTTAATGATCGAGCCACCGGAAGGTTGCATGTAGGGGATCACATGTTTACAGCAGAGAAACGCTCCTTTTAAGTTGACGCCCATAACGTGATCCCATTCAGCTTCGGTTACATCCGGGATTTGTTTGACCAATCCGACACCAGCATTATTTACGAGTATGTCTAAGTTGCCTGATGGTGAGACGGCTTGTTCGACGAGCCCGACCACATCCGATTCATCCGTGATGTCGCACGGGCGATGGAAGATTCCCAGCTCAGCAAAGAGCTCGTCATTCTCGTCATTGGTTTCAATATCTCCGCAAACCACGTCGGCTCCGGCACGGGCAAGTGCAATGGCAGTCGCTCGGCCAATTCCATAAGAAGCCCCTGTGACGATCGCAATTTTGCCTTCTAGATTCATGGTATTTCTCTTCGCTCTTGACGAAATTTGCTTAACGAGTGAATAACAAACGATTTTTTGGATAGGCGTTATTGCCCGCCACCTTCGGGAATAGGCCAATTCCAGCCACAGGTGTAACCGCCGTCGACATAAATAGTCTGCCCTGTAAGAAAGGCGGAGGCCTCGGAGGCTAAGAAGAGCGCTGTTCCGACCATGTCTTCCGGTTTTCCCAGTCGCCGTTGCGGAGTATTTGTCAAACCCCACTCCTGCATCTGTTCGAGTGACCAGAGTTTTTGAGTGAGGTCGGTAAGAATAAACCCTGGTGCCAATCCGTTGACACGCACGCCATGTTCGCCCCATTCCAAGGCATGTCCTTTGGTCATATGTCCCATGGCCGATTTACTCATCGCATACGGTAGGACATTTTTCAGCGGACGCAGTGTATTAAGTGACTCAATATTTATGATTGCTCCGCCTTGCTGCTCAATCATTACTTTTCCGGCGGCACAGGACATCTGGTAGGCACCTTTGAGATTGATATTCATCACGAAATCATAATCGTCCTCGGTGATTTCAAGGCTCGGTTTGCGACGATTTACTCCGGCTACATTGACCAGCGTATCGATGCGGCCAAACTTTTGTAGTACCGTGTCGATCAACGCATGGATATCGTCAGATTTAGAAACATCACAAACCACAGGTACGACTTCATGAGTGGCACCTGCCGTGGTGATTTCCTCAACAGTTTCGTTGAGAGTTTGCGAGTCGCGGCCAGTGACAACGGTATGAGCACCGCGAACGGCAAATCCGGCTGCAATTGCTTTACCAATCCCCCGGCTACCACCGGAGATGATGGCGATTTGATCAGCAACAGAAAAGAGTGGGTCGGTCATATGCATGTCCTGCAAAGTAAATGGTAGCGATTGGGTGTGCCAAGTAAAATGCCCGAGGCAGACGGATCTGGCTCGGGCATCAGACTGTCAGTATGACTCTAAGATAGCCTATTTTTGGAACAGTTGGGGCGTGGCTGTCCCGGGAGTTGGTGCAGTATTTCCCGCAGGAATGATGGGACGCAGGAAGTTGATGACGTCAGCCTGTTGGCGAATATTGTCAAATTTCACATTCATGGCACTGTGGACTTTACGTTCGGATAGATACGCCGTTAACTCGTCTCGTACATCATCAATGGATTCAACGACCGGAACAGTTTTTCCAAGGCACCGCATGATGATGTATTTACCACCCACAGCGACGATCCCTGAAAGCTCGCCCTTTTTAAGACGGAAGGCTTCTTCCTCCACGACCGGTTGTCCACCATGTTTACGGATCGGTGGGACTTTTCCCTGATTCGCTCGCGAGACAGGTTCGATCGAATACTGTTCTGCCAGTTGCCCAAAGAAGTAATCGGTGGAGTTATTATTGGCCAGGTCCCAGACCATATTGGCCTGACGTTGTGTATTGAGCACGATGGCCATAACCTCAACACGCGGACCGTAATTGGATTCGAAACCACGCTGAAGGTCATCGGACGTGATCTGCACATCATCGCTCACGAGTTGTTTCAAAGCGACGGTTGGCCAGACAGCATCTTTTACATAAATGTCCACGGTTACATCATCTTTGGAGGTAACAGCTTCCAACCAGCCTTTCACATCCGGATTGCCCTGATCATCCAGATATCCTCGTGAATCAGCAGCACGTTTGATCTCGGACAGGATATCTTCCTGTGCCACTTTTTTGTTCTGATTGCCCAATGCCTGAGTCAGCAACGTGCGGTTTATTTCGCCTTGCAGCACATCGACACCATATCGAGTAATACATTCTTCAGCTAATTCTCGCACGGTGATGGTCTGGCCGTTGAGAATTGCCACAACACCCGGATGGGATTCCTTCAATGACGCATCGTCGTAAACCGACTGGATCTTAGCTTCGGCCTGAAGTCGTTGGAAAATACTTCCTGCAGCGGCCTCTAAGTTGCGTTCTCTGATCTGGTCTCGTAATCGAGCTTCCGCATCTGCTTTGAATTGAGGAGCGATATAAGTGGAAGGAATACGTTTCTCGCATTTCATGAGAATGTACTGATTGGCAATCTTAACCAATTGTGAAATATCACCTTCTTCCAGACTAAAAGCCTCTGCTTCCAGACTTGGATCTCCGACATGCTTGCCAATGGGTGGAATCAATCCTCTGGCACTAGCGCTGGCCTGATCTTCGGAATGTGCCTTGGCCAGCGAACCGAATTGTTCAGGATCTGCTAAAGCCTGTTTTCGCAAGTCAGTGATGGTTTCCAAATCGGTATGAGCAATAATTCTGACTTTTACTTTTGGGCCAAATTCGGATTCAAAAGCATTGGCTAACTGTTCGGGTGTCACCTCGATTTCCTGAGAAGCGAGTTGACGCAGTGCCAGGTTGATCCACATGTGCTCGTTGCGATACTGATCCGGAGCAATATTGCGTTCCTGTTGCAACATGGTGAGCCAGCGTTCCACAGACATACCGAATTTTTTAGCCATGCGTTCGATTTCACGATCTAGCTGCTCTTCAGTGATCTCGATCTGATGTTTAGCACAGGCTTGCTTGATGAGTCGTTTGTTCAGGTATCCTTCGAGCGTTTCTTTGCCGTAGCGGTCGAGACATGCCTGTGCGAGTTGATTACGTGTGATGTTTTCACCGTTAACCTGAGCGACGACTTTCAGCGTTTTAGTGCCGGATGTTGACTTCGTAGCAGGAGCCGTCGCATTAGCGGTTGTGGCACGGTTGGGCTTGGTCGTCGTTGGCTTGGGCTGAGCTGTGGTGGTCTTGGCGGGGGTGATCGGAGACTTAGTCTGCCGAGCACGAGCCTGTGCAGGCTTTTGCTGTGCTTCCACTGGGTCCGGCGAGACCCAATAGAGTCTGGCGACGTAGGCCGCAGCCAATAACGCCACTCCAGTAATGCCAACGATAAAACGTCGGCGTGCACGACGTGCTTCCACGACTTCCAGATAATCTTTGCTATCGCGTGTTTGGCTTTGTTTGCCACTCATCGGATGCTCCTTAACCAATCAATTCCATTTGATCGTCAAGGGACTGTTTGCGTCCCCCACAATCCTCACGAGATATTGCCATACCAAAGTGCGCAAAACCCCCCAAGGTTCGGTGAGTATAGTGGTTTACACAAATTCGGGTCAATACAGTATCAGACCAACTCAGGGGTGAACCAGGAGTCTCCGTCAGAACGGCCGGAATTAAGTGGAATCAGGGAGTTAACACTATTTTTCCGGCAAGGGAGCCTTGCATGCCGAGCGTGTTGTCTTCCTGCATTTGATGAGCTTTAGCAGCTTCGGCCAGCGGCATTGTTTGGCTAATTTGGGCCTTGAGCGAACCATCGGACAACCACCGATTGATGTCGCCTGCACACGATCTCAATTCGTCTGCTGAAGCCTTAAACATGACAAATCCAAACAACTGTAAGCATTTTACATAGAAGGGGCCTACCGGAAATTCCGGCCTGGCATCCCGGCCAGCCATGATGACTATCCGGCCACGTTCTTTCATGACCGAGACAATCTGTTCGAGGTTGGGTTCACGCAAGGTTTCCCAAAATACGTCCACTCCCTGCGGAGCGGCAGCAAGGATTGCTTCCTGCTCGTCTTCCTGTTTGTAATTGATGACTACATCAGCGCCGAGTTGTTTACAGCGTTCGGCTTTTTCGGCTGAGCCTGCTGTGGCAATAACCCGAGCACCTACGGCTTTGGCCATTTGCAATACCATTGCACCAACGCCTCCCGTACCTCCATGAACAAAGATCGTCTCGTCAGGCTGGAGCCCAGCGTCTCGAAAGAGTCCCAGATGAGCCGTCACTCCCACTAACGAGCAAGCGGCGGCGTCGTTATCCGAGACGTTGTCTGGAGTTGCGTACAACCAATCCTCATCGACACTACAATACTCTGCAAATGTTCCCTGCCGACCAAGCAAACCCTGATTGGTTCCCCAGACTCGATCCCCTACCTTAAAACGAGTGACATTTTCTCCAACCGCTTCGACAGTACCGGCCAAATCGCAGCCAACGACAAAGGGATTGGGGAGCTCCCAGTAGTTCGCTCCGTTTCGAATGTATGTATCCACCGGATTCAGTGAGACCGCTCCGACTTTGACTAAAACCTGACTCGCTGTCGCGGTTGGTTTTTCAATCTCTCCGTATTGAATATTCTGAGCAGGACCACATTCGGTTATATAAGCAGCTTTCATCATCGGTTTCACAAATTAATACAAAGACAATTAAACAGTTAGACAGTTAGACAGTTATACAATTAAACTGTCACATTGCCCAACGCTCTAATTGTCTAATCGTCTATCATGCTTGACCTCCAACTATTACTTGACGCAGTGTCTCAGGCCGAGGCCGATGGAAAACTGTCTACATCGGCGAGTGAAAACCTGAGTCGCTGGATTACTGAACCGAGATACGGTAAATATGTTCCCGCGATTGTCGAACATATTCAGACGGAACAATGGAAGGCACTCGATGATGCCTTTTGGAAAGTGCTGGAGTTTGGCACTGGTGGCAGACGGGGCCGGATGTATCCGATTGGCTCCAACGCAATCAACGACCGTACGATTGGAGAAAGTGCTCAGGGGCTAGCTAACTACGTCAGGAAGCATCTAAGTAATGAAGAGGCGCTCCGTTGTGCCATTGCCTATGACACACGTCATGGGTCACGTGAATTTGCTGAATTGTGTGCAGGCATTATGGTTGCCAACGGATTTCAGGTGTTCTTTTTGGATGACTATCGAGCAACACCTCAGTTGTCCTATTTGGTGAGGCAGAAACAATGTCATTGCGGGATCATGGTAACGGCCAGTCATAATCCACCGTCGGATAACGCCGTGAAAGTCTATTGGTCCACCGGTGGGCAAATCCTGCCACCCCATGACTCGGCAATTATTCAGGAGGTCATGGAAAACGTAGAGCAGATCGAAGTCACCGATTTTCAGTCTGCCTTAGCTGCCGAGCAGATTACGATTTGCACTGAGGAAATCGACCAGGGATTTGAAGATACATTAGCTTCTTTGAGTCAGACTGGTGCTCGCGATTTGAAATTGGTTTATTCGCCTTTGCACGGAGTTGGTGGGAACGTGATTCCTCGAGTCCTCGCGAGAGTCGGATTTGAAGAGGTGCTTGTGTTTCCCGATCACGCGCAGCCGGATCCCGATTTCACCAATGTAGCCGGTCATGTTTCCAACCCTGAGAATGCCGAAATCTATGAGCCTATTATTCAATATGCCAGACAGCACCAGGCTGATGCTGTGATTGTGACAGATCCGGATGCGGATCGTTTGGGATGTGCAGTTCCGCTCGGTCTTGATGCAGATTCTCACTGGCAAATCTTTAATGGCAATCAGCTTTGCGCCATGCTGGGCGGCTACCGATTGGAATCCCTGCAGGAGGCGGGTCAGCTGACAGAGAATAGTTTTCAAGTGACGACGCTGGTCACATCGCAGATGTTAAGGCGGATCGGCGACAGTTATGGCGTCACGACGCGTGATGATTTACTTGTGGGGTTTAAGTGGATTGCCGGAGCGATTGACGAAGGTGGGGCTCAGGATTTCATCTTCGGTACAGAAGAATCTCATGGATTTATGATTAGTGATTATTGCCGTGATAAAGATGGAGCGGTGGCCTGTATGATGCTTGCCGAACTGGCTGCCCGTTTGAAATCAGAAGGCCGTACGCTTAATGACTATTTAGAATCTCTGTACTGGCAACATGGTTATCATCAGGAAAGTCTGACCACGATTTATATGGAAGGTAGTGAAGGGATGGGAAGGATGAACCGTCTGATGGAGTACCTGCGAACCGTCATACCTGAGTCGATCGGTGGTCTGCGTGTAACCCAAAAACGTGATTTTCTAACACACCAGAGGCTCACTGCCGACGGTGGTGTTTCCGACCTGGCAGGGCCCACGGGAAATCTCATCTTCTTCGATCTGGAAGCCGCAGGGAATTACCTCGCCGTCCGACCTTCCGGTACGGAACCGAAAATCAAAATCTACACATTCACTTTTGAGCCCGCTGAGATGTTAGCAGATCTTGATCTTGCTCGCGCGCAGATGACGAAACGGATTCAGGCGATCGAAGCTGATTTTCAAACGCTTGTCGATAGTATCAAGTAGACGAAATTAGGTTTCTGTATCGGTGTTGGCGATGGCAAGTGCCAGTAATCCAACGATACGACAAAGCACGACCAGACTGATCCAGATCATAATCGCTGCCAGGATTACCTGGAATTTGGCTTTATTCAGTAGCATGACCGAGCCAACGATGGCGATGAATACCGCAGGTATTCCGAACAAAATAAATTTCACCAGCAAATCCATACGATGTCGCAGACGTTGATTCAGATTCCTGGAGATGGGCTGCCAGATTGAACCGGAATCCATAATTCCCAATAAGAAATAGGGGAAGAGCGTCGTTAAAGTGATCGCACATAAAATAACCGGGACGATGCCCAGCAGGCCGCTGAGAAAGAAATCGGTGACCCAAAACAGGATTCCTGCAGGAATCGAAGCATAGGCAATGGTGAGTCCGATCATCCCCATTTCCCCCAACCAATCCCAGAGATTAAATGCCGGCCATTCGTGAATCCGAACATCCCCCATAGCAGTCTGACGTACGATGTTCAAAAGAGTGGAAAACGCAAAAGCACTGACGGCTAAGAAAGCGACGGCAAAGACGACTAATAATCCGAGCGACCCCATGATGCTAATGATCGAACCATCACTTGATTGATGAGTACCTGCATGTCCGATTCCGGCCGTGATACCATAACCAACGGATAAAATCACGATGCGAGCAACGACTGTGGGGAGCGTTGCGAGTTGGATGATGGCTTTGATCCAGCTATCCTGTTCCAGTTGAATAGCCACCGCTTCTTCATTCTGTTTTTCCTGTTCCTGTTTGGCTCGTTCCAGGATTTGGCGACTGGCGATATGCTCGTCTCTTTCGATTTGTTCCCGCATATCGGGCGTTTGACTGAGGACTTGTTTCGTCGATGCTGCTGCCGGACTTAAAAGATCCTCATCGTCCTCTAATTCATCCCGGATGGCGCGTTTCACAGGGGCAGGCATTTTGGCCGGTGCAGTGATCGTGAGGAGCTTGAAACAATCAGGGCACTTGAGCTGTTTTCCAACGTCTCCGGGAGTCGCGGATATTCCCGTGCCACACACATCGCAGGCGACTTGCCACTCAACCACCGATTGATAGGTAATTTCTTTTTTTTGTTTAGGTTGTTGCTCCGCCAGTAAAGCCAGCCTTGTTTGTCCCCCGATAGACTGGTGAGTCAGCTTTAGAATGCGTTCCGGGCGCGGGAGCGGTTGCCGTGTTTCCACAGTAACCGGTTGGCTACAGTTTTCGCATTGCACTGTTTGTTCCATGTCAAATTGATAGACCACCAGATGAGCCTGACAGGAGGGGCAGGGAGTGATCCAGCGAACAGCTAATTCATATTCGGCCGCTGGAGGTGTATGCTGGTCGCCCGGGTTGGCCGGAGTTCCAATCGGTGTTAAGGGCTGAACAGGGATGGAAGGTGCCTGCCCGACGGCTTCCAATTCGATGATTTCTTCTTCTGCTGCCGGAGAAGAGTTTGCGGTTGGCTCAGCAGAAGCAGACTGATTCGGCGTGGAAGAGGGTTGACTCACTGTGGG